>PPYF01027283.1_pt1 | contig 26475 bp, 18 predicted proteins | sample 1559871 | NCBI WGS metagenome assembly PPYF01 (sample SAMN08240021, study PRJNA423297) | Human gut metagenome, whole genome shotgun sequencing project. | reverse complement strand
TGTCGGCGTGCAGCTTTTCAGCGGTGTTGAGCTGACCGCGCACAGCGGCTTTCCAGCTGTCGATGACCTCCAACTGGTCGTCGGTCAGCATGTCGCGCGAAAAGTTGTGGGTGAATGCCTTCGGTGCCTCGAAGACAAACGATTCACGGTCGAGGATTTTCTCGAACAGATTTTTCATGAGCTTACGTGCAGATTCGATAACTTTTTTCTTCATTTTAATCTTCCTTTCTGAGAAAAAAGGGAGAAATACTCCCTTTTTTAGTTGCCCTTATCCACATTCAGAACCGCGCTCATGATTTCGAGCGCGTGCTCCTTGCTGTGGGCATCGATATGGGCGTAGCGCGTCGTTGTCAAATACGAGGCGTGCCCGAGATAGCTCTGGATTTCGCGCAGACTGCAGCCCTCGTGCAGGAGCAGTGTCGCACAGGTATGGCGCAAATCGTGAAAGCGAATCTTCGGCAGGTCACTGTGTGCAATCCGCCAGCGAAAGTGGTCAGACACATACTCGGGCGAGAGCAGCTTGCCATTCGCATCGACGAACACATAGTCTGCGTCTGCGGTTCGGTATCGGCGCTTTTTCGCTCGGTTTTCCTCGATTTGAGCCTTGCGGCGTTTTAGCCGCTGGCGGATATCGTCCGACAGTGGGAATGCGCGGCGGCTCGCTTCGGTCTTGAGGTCGTTGCTGCGGACAAGCTGGCGTTTGCCGTTAATTCGCACCTCAGCGACCTTGTGCCGGATTTGGAGGGTGCCGGTCTCGAAGTCGATGTCTGACCAGCGGAGTCCGAGGATTTCGCTGCGGCGCAGGCCATAAATGACCCCAATTCGGATAATGTCCTCAATCGGGTCGCCCTCGAACAGCCGGAATAACTGTCCAATCTGCTTCACGGAGAGCGTTTCGCCCTGGAACATCTCAACGCGAGGCGCTTTGACGCACTTTACGGGGTTTAAAATGGGCGCACCGTTGCGGATCTCATCGTTGAACACCGACCTGATTAACGCCAGGTGGTGCTGAACAGTGTTCGCGGACAGGCCTGCATCGCTCAAAAATTCGCAGTAGCTTTCTAGGACGGTGGGAGAGATCTCGTCCATCGTCAGGTCGAGCTTGCGGAAGTAGGGCAGTAAGCGGGCGGTTATGTGCTCGTAGCCCTCGAAGGTGGAGGGTGCCACCTCGGCGCGCTTTCGCGTCATCCAGCGGCGGACGACCTCGTCGAACGGTACCTCACCGACTTCGGCCACAGCCCAGCCGGCTTGGCGGGAGCGGCGGTCGTAGTCCGCCTGCAACTCAACCAACTTCGCATCGAGCAGCTGCTTGGCGCGGCGCTGGTTGCCCTGCACCGGCAGTCCGGTGCTGACCCATTTCTGGTGCAGCTTGCCGGTGCTGTCGGGAATGCGGAGGACCATATAGAACCGGCCGTTCTTTTCCTGCAACGTGCCGGTGACGGTTGATTTCATGTGCCTCATTTCTGTTTTCATCTCCTTTACAAGTGACAAAAGTTATGATAAACTGATATATATGAAAAATCCGGCCGGATTTGTTTGTTTATTGTACGGATATCATACCACGCAGCGGACGTTCTGACGATGCGGTTTTAGGGCGTTCCGGCTACACACTTAAGAGAGGAAGGATATTTTGCGAGTATCACTGGACAAAGAGAAACGGCCACAGCCTGAAGCGGCTGCGACCGTAAATGACGATATTTTCCAGAGCGAACAGCACCGAGGGGTACGCTTGGTACTGGATCAGCTGCATACTTTTTTCACGGCATGCGAGCTGATGGACCTGCCGTTCGATAATCCGTTTGTGTTCTTTGTAAAACTCGATGACGTACTCCACCATCCGGACAAATTCCGCTTGGACGGCAAACCGGCAGACCTGAATGAACACCGATTTCTTCCCATGGGAGTGCTGTTGCTGTATGCGTGCTACGGCAACGACCTGTTCGCGTTATCCGATGCGGCGCGTGATGCGCATTTCAGCACATTGTGGCAGCAGCCTTCTCTGCGGTATATCGAAGAAGAACTGGATCGGCTGGGCATCAAGCAGACGATCTGCCGACTTGTTGCGCGCACAGAGCGACGAGATATTTATCGGCTTTACCCGGAGCTGATTCAGTTCAATGAGAACAACACCTGCTTCAGCCTGAGCAATGGTACACTCCCGCTGCAGGATGTTGCGTGCAGTGTGGAAATGCCTGATGTTTTTGTTCGGGATTTGTATCATCTGTTTCTCTCCTACTATGAGGCGGTTCATGGCAAAGCATGCTCGATTTCTGCGAATGCGAAACTCCCGGAGGCGGCGCAGGAAATAATGGTGTATATGGAAGGCCTGTTAAAGCTGCGTGCTTTGGAGCGGGATGCATCAAAAGAGATAGTGAAAGACGTCGACAAACTGTCCGAGCATGTGGAGAAATTGCTTTCTTTAGCGGAAACTTATCAATGTTTGCTTTATTCAATGCCGTGCTGTTCGGTATTGTCTTACTCTGAACTCGGAAAATTTTATGTGCAGGCTTATGGTGATGAACCTAATTACTCTGATCGACTGCGCAGTAAGAAAGCACAATATACAGCATTAGCCAACCTGGCAAATGTAATCAGCCCGTTTCCGAAAAAACAATTTGATGGATTGGTTGAACGACTGTATCAATTACTGCACAGTTATGCCGATAACCCGGTATTTTTGTTTTTTGATACCGCATACAAACAGATGGCAGTATTTCCGGCGTCTCGGAGAATAGCCCCGGCTTATTTCTGGAGACTGTTCGTTCAACACGCCGATCCTATCTACAAGCAGAAAACATATCTGGTATCGGATTCTACCAAAGCCGCCGATTTCTCGCTCAAGCCGTTTGTTCAGGAGGGCTTTCCGGATATGCAGAGCGCAGAGCGTAAATCCAATAGCCGCGTAGAGCGTCAATGCAGGCTGTATGAGGAACTGGTGAAGTATTTCGAGGAGAACGGCAAAACGGTCATACCCGGTGTGGATATGGCTGAAGAGATTGAGCCGTCAATCAGTCTGCATTACCTGCAAAAGCACTTGCTCGCGAACTTCGATATTTACACAGACACGGGTATTACCGGTGCAACGCTGTCGAATGAGGTTCCGCTTTACCGTTTGTTCAGGCCGCTATACGATGCGCTGACTTCGATGGACGGCGAGCTGTGGGAACAGATGCCGTACAGCGCATCATCTTCGGCCACGATTGAACAGGCGGATAAGTTTTATTGTAAGGAGCGCAGCGATACCGATGCATTGAAATTTCTGCGTGAGTCTGCGGGGCAGCCACCTATCGAGCGAAAGAAGAACTTGACGCTCAAGCAATGCTGGAGCTTTGTGGACGCAGCCTTGATTGCAAAAGACGGTTCGCTGACCGAGCGCATCAATACCTATATCGCAGAGCATAAGGAACTGTCCGAGTACGCGGAGCAATCCGAAGAAAAACACAAGATTCTGCATTGGACGATTTACCGTATGGCGCTGGAACGCTGTGCATATTCGCTTTCCCGCTCGCTGATGAAACAGTTCATGCAGATATTCGATAAGTGGAGCGGTGAGCAGGATCTCGAGAACCTGTGGACTGTGTTTTTTGAAGAACACAAGGAAACATTCATATGGAATACGATAGCAGACAAGATTCGATTTGGTTCGGTGCAGATGTATGGGCGTATTCTGGGCCAAATTGATTTGCCGGCGGCTCAGCTGCCTGCACCGCAGGAGGTTGCAAGGGACTGCGGCATGGTGCTCCTCGGCGGAGAGAATGCGGACAGTTATGCAGAGTATATTGCGGAACTGGAGCAAAACCATGTTCTGGCAATGTACAGACTGAAAACGCCCGATAAGGACTGGTCGGAGGAAGGCACAAAAGCCGCCCTGCTGGCTCAGCAAAGCGGCTTTTCGGGCGTCGTTATTCCGGGGTATACCTTATATAAAGAACTGGTGCAGGATACAGATGACGCAGAATCTATCCATCTGAAACTCTGGGCGCAATATCATACGCAGTATACGGCAGCGATTCGAAGCATCAAAGCCGAATGCGGTAACGATTTCGCCATGATCGGCGAGGTGGAGTGTCGGGATGGTGAACCGGCGACACTGAACGCGCTCAATGTCATCAGCTTCTGGCTGGCGCAGGACGGTGCGGATGCAGTCATTGTCCGATATGACGGTGCGCTGACTGGGCAAGTTGTCAACCATATAGCTGCGCTGGCTGGGCGGCTGGCCGTGCCGCTGTTCCTGCAATCGGAGACCATGGCCTTGGAGCAGAGACGCGATCTGCTTGCCGAGACTGCTATCTTTGGGTATGCACAGCCGCTACAGATCAGCTGACACACGCAAGAGCCTGCTCGAGCCGCTGCAGACTGTGGGCATTCTCGCTGATCTCCGGGTGTATGTAGCGAGACGTGGTAATCGGATTGGAATGCCCCATATAGGCCTGAATATCCGTCGTTTCGCAGCCTCGCTGTGCCAGACTGGTTGCGCAGGTGTGACGCAAATCGTGAAAACGGATATACCGCATGTCATGTTCCTTTAAGAACTGCCGAAACTGTCTCCTCAAACATTCCGGGTGGAGCGGCAAACCGTAGCGTGCTGTCAGTATCGGACCGGTCAGACGGCGCGGCTGACGCTTGCGCAAAAGCTGCTCCACCTCTGGGTGCAGAGGAAAGGAACGGCAGCTGGACTGGGTTTTCAGCTTGTCGCTGCATATCGTGCGGCAGCGCCCGGATTCGTCATGGACTCGCTTAGCACTATGCCGTACATGCAGCAGCTTTTTCTCCCAGTCGATGTCCTCCCAGCAAAGACCGCAGATTTCGCCGATGCGCATGCCGTACAGGAGCGCGAGCAGTACGGGAAGATGCAGGTCGGTTCCTTTCAGTTCCTCCAGCAGCTTTTGCTGTTCTGCGGCAGAGTACGGACGCGGAATATCGCGTTCCACGCGCGGCAGCTGCACACCACAGATTGGATTGCTGCGATTGAGTCCGTAGCTGCAGGCGGCAGTAAATGCGGTCTGCAATAATTTAAAGTGCATCTGTACCGTGCGCGCTGAATAGCCATACGCGAGCATTGCATCGCGGTATTCCTCCATTGCCATAGGAGAAACGCGGCATAATGCCAATCCCTTCTCGTCAAAGAACTGGCAGGCGTGACGAACAACAGCGGTATAGCGCACAAGGGTGCTTTCTGCAATCGACTCGCGGCAATCGTCAAGCCAGCGCTTCAGCCATTCGGATACCGGCTGATAGCGCAGCTCCGGCGAGATGTCCCACTTTTCGCACTGCTCATCCATGCGGTTGATTTCGTAAAGCTCGGCCAGAACACGGCGGCGAGCCTGCTCGACCTGTCTGGAGGACTGATCGATTTTCAGACCGGTGCTTTGCTGATAACGGACACGGCAGTCATTCTCGTCATACTTGACGCGAAGATACCAGTATCCGTTTACGCGCACTGCGCTGACGACGATATTTGTTTTCATAACAGGAACCTCCTCTGATAATGTCTTTACAGGATACTGGAATCCTCGATTTTTCGCGATGCAGTTACAGCACGGAATGGCTACACACTTTATTTATGGGCAAGCTGATAAAACATCGTTCGTTTCATGCCGGTTCGCCGCATGGCCTCCCGTGCGGTGATTTTGCCGGCTTGCCAGAGTGCAAGGACTTCCTCCCAGTTATCCGGCAGGGAAGTGGAAGGCCGCCCGAGGTGTTTGCCTTTGGCTTTCGCGACGTCGATGCCTTCGCGCTGCCGCTGATGAATAGTCAGGCGCTCCTGCTCGGCGATCGTGCCGAGGACTTCAATCAGAATGTTGTTGACCATCTCGAATATCCATTCCTGTCCCGGCGGCAGGTCCATCATGGTGGTCGGAAGGTCGATCACCTTGAGATGGATGTTGTTCTCCTTGAACCATTGCAGTTCGCTGTGTATGTCGGCTTTGCTGCGGCTGAGCCGGTCGAGCGACTTTACGACAAGCGTATCGCCGGAGCGCAGCATAGCAGACTTGAGCGCCTGATAGCCGGGACGGTCAAGATTTTTGCCGGATTCCTTATCTGTTATGATTTCGCGATCATCCGCGCCGAGCGCACGAAAGGCCTCAAGCTGACGATCGAGATTTTGCTCGCGCGTGGAAACGCGGGCGTAGTAGAATATTTTATGCACCATATCACCTCAAAAAAGTGTCCGGAAAGGTCTTACGCTTTCCGGACATTTCCGTTTATTACAGACGGACCTTTTCGGACAGATTTTTGCTGCGGATTTACACTGTCCGAAAAGGTAGACCTTGTTGGATACTTAGTCATCGTCAATGATATCAGCAAGCAGACCGATAATAGTCAGCGCACCGAGAATGACTTTTCCTGCGTTCATCTGTTCACCTCACTTTAGCTATCCGAAAAGTTTTCGACGGCTTCGATGATAAGATCAACCACCGCGCCGACGGCCTGAAAGATTGGGCCTAATGGAATCATAAGCAGCATCTCCTTTCCTTAATACGCGTAAAGTAATTCGCCGGTCATCTCGTGGAGCAAAGTCGGATCGTAGAGCATTTCTTCGATTTCCTCCTCCGAGCAGCCATAGTCGAGCAGTGCCTGTACTTCTTCAGTCGAAACACCGAAGGCTTTTGCAACGCTGAATAAGTCATCATAGTTCACGGGCGTATCTACGCAGTAGTCGCGGTAATATGGAGAATAACGCCGCCACCAATGTTCGTAACTTGTCCTCGGTGCGAATGCCCCGGTAGTGATACGGCCTGCTCGGTCGATTCTCAAAATCTCGCCCTCCTTTGGCTCCAGAATATCAGTGGGCGCTTTCAGTCTCAACTTTTTGACGGCTTTGCAAAGGATTTCCTGTGTCGAGGCATAGATAAGATATCCATCATAGAACATCATGCACAGCGGATTGTCTCCAATGACAAACCAGATGGAGTTGTCCTTATCCAGTACCGTAAACACAAAAGAGCCCTCGACCTTTTCAGCCATGGCTTGCAGGCTGTCGAAGTCGAGGGTTTTCTGCTGTTCAAGAAGCTGAACGGCAACATAGCTGTCCGTTTCCACGCTTGTCGTCGGCAGATTCTCTTCCATGCGAAGCTCCTTGTCATTCCAGAGAACGCCGTTGTGTGCGAGCGCAAAGTTGCTGCCGTCAACATGACCAAGAAACGGATGATTATTCTGGTTAAACTGCGCGTTGCCCTGTGTAGTCATACGAGTGTGCCCCATGACAACGTTCACGTCATGCGGAATGTGAATCTTCATTTTCCGAGCGGGAAGGGGGCGCTTATAAATACGCAGACGGCCGTTGAAGCTGTAGGCAATACCTGTCGCGTCCGTACCGCGCACCTGGCATTCTCTTGCCAGAGTATTCAAAATTTTGTTCTTCGTATGGGTGCTCAGACACTCCTTAAAGTCGATTAAGCCGAATAAACTGCACATATTACTCCTCCTCGCTTGCAGATACAGGTTCGTTAACGTAAAGACGACGCTCCTTCAAATACTGAATAAGCTCCGGCTCAGTGACATCATCCAGAAAATCAAACCAGCTAAGCTCCTGTACGGCGGTATCGGACATAGCAACAGCCACCTCAACCAGATGGTTAACCATCTGCAAAGTGGCTTTGAGAGTATTCAGCTTCAAAGTACCGCGGAACATGCGGATTTCGACCGTATCCGCGTTCGTGAGATTGACCGCAGTATATCGCCCCGCGCAGGAATTTTTCGCATGGTTCATCTGCTCGGACGGCGTAAGGCGAATGCCGTACCGTGCCGCCCAGCGATTCATCTGGGACTGGGTGCGGCGGCTAAAGCGAAGCAGCTCCGCCCAGAATTTTTCGACGAAGTACAGCAGGCGGGCAATTGCGGCTTCCTGCTGCTCATAAGTACAGCCGAATGCCAAGCGAGAGATGTGTACATGAAGTCCGCAGGTTCCTGCCGCATGACTGAGATAGCCCATGCTTTGCGCTTTGCGGAGGACTTCCGCCCACGGCATTTCGTTCAAATGGTATTCGAGCGTCATCGGATGAGTGACAAGCTCCAAGCCTTCATCCAGGCTGCCGTCCGTCTTGATGTACAGGTTTTCGGCGTTGGCGTTCGCGATGTCAAGGAGCTTCTGCGCATTGCTGTTGACTGTACCGCCGTCGTCGATTTCAAGCTCTACGCCGAAATGACGCAGACCTTTGCCGTGGAAAACAAGGTCTGGTGTGTAGCTGTATTCGTGGATGACCTCGCAGTGCTCATCCCAGCAGGATACACAATAGGCGTTGTCGTCACCGTCCCAGTACGCGCGGTCGCGATGGATAATACGCCCACAGTCATCGCAGCGCACGTAATACTCATCGAAGCAGTGGTCGCAAAGCGTGTGCGTGTCATCCTCGACGGCGTTTTCCTCGTAGACCCGCTCGGCACAGTGGTCGCAGATGACGGTCAAGCGATCTGCGCAGTCCTCGCAGAGCCAATCGCCTTCCACTTCAAACATCTGGTCAATTGGATGCTCTCCACCGCAATTTGCACAAATTCTTGTTTCGCTCATTGGTTGTTCCTCCATTTCGTTTGGTAAAACTTAATACTCTTCAGCAAGCAGCATAGTAGAATGCGTTAAATCATCGATGGCAAACACCTTCGCGTCTACGGCATCGTCACACGGTACATCGAGCTCGTAACGGTACGGCGGCTGTTCCTGCTCGTGGACAATGTGCTGACCGGTCGGTGTTTTCGTCAGCGTGAATACTTGCAGGTAGTCCTTGGACTCAACCTCCATGGTCAAGACCATGTGCCACATCAGGTTGGTCAGCCATGATGGAATCTCGCTTTCTATCCCTCGCGTCAGGAATTTTTGATTTTCAAATATCTTAACCTTCTCCTTTCTGCATAAAATAAAGCTCCCGGAATATTTCCGGGAGCTTCTACATCTATAATATATAGTTAAAAATGAAGGAAAAACAGAAAAGCGCAGCCGAAGCTGCGCTTTTTCTCACACATAAAGTGTATTTACTTGCTTGAGTGCCGGGAAGCGTTTACTTCTCCAGCTGAGTCCAGTCGCGGTTCTCGCGGAGCTTGGTCCACTTTTCGTGCTGGTTTGCCTTGAGCTCGTAGTAGTGGCTGTTGGTAGCCTCCTGTACGGCCAGGTAATACCACTTGGAAGTGTCCGCATTGTCGCTCCACTGGATCATGCCGTCCAGCAGATCGGCCTTGCTCTCCGGCAGACGCTGGAGAACGCGGTTGATCATGACCATAGCCTCGGCGCGGGTGATCTTGCTGTCCGGATGGAACGTGCCATCGGTGTAGCCGTTGATCCAGCCGTTGTTGGCTGCCACGCTGATTTCAGGCTTTGCCCAGTGCATAGCTACGTCACCGAACGATGCCGCAGCGACGTCCTCCGTCTTGTCGAAGCGAGCCGCAATCGCAGCAAATTCTGCACGGGTGATCGGCGCATTCGGGTTGAAGTTGCCGCGGCTGTCGCCCTTGATGATACCCATAGCGCTCAGCGTAGAAACCGCCTGATTGTACCAATTGTCACTCGATACGTCCGCATAATTGTTGGTCTTGGTTGCGTTTGCCGTTCTGGTCTCCTCGGTCAGCAGACGGAAGAAGATCGTAGCCACCTCAGCGCGGGTGATGCTGCTCTGCGGGTGAACGGTCTTATCCGGATAGCCGACGATGTACGCAAAATGATCCTCGCCGTTCAGCATGCTGGGCGTCTTGCTGCGGGAGTTCTTCACCGTCTTAGCATTCTTGTCCGACGTAGAGCTGCTGGTGGATACATTCTTCTTGGATACGGCAATCTTTTCATTGCTCAGCTTATAGCCTTCAGGAGCCGTCAGTTCCTGACAATACAGGTTGCTCTTATCGGTAAGGCTGCGATAATTGCTCGAACCCATGCTGAATCGAACGATACCGTTGCGATCCGAAGTTGCGGTAGCGATCTGCTTGCCGTCCAGATACAGGCCGAACTTTGCGCCGCTCAGCGCCTCACCGTCCTGCGCGTCTACCTTCTTGAGGGAAATGTAGTAGTGGGTGGAAGAAGAACCACCGCCGCCGCCGGAGGAACCCTTGGTGAAGGTGTAGGTGTAGGTCACACTCTCGGTAACCTTGGTATCCTTCGTGATGTCCTTATCCCAGGACTGGCTTGCCGTTCTGGAATAGCTGCTGATCATGCCGGTGGGAATGGTATTGCCCAGAGTAGGAGCGGGAGTAACATCCTCCCAGACACCGGTTTCCTTATTCTTGGTTTTCAGCGTGAATACCTGAACCTGATCGTCCGTCTTTCCATCCTTCCAAGTACCGCCAACAACCTTGTAGGTTACAACGGCCTGATACTTGTCGGGGATGTTGTCACCGCCGGTAAGCGTATTGTTCTCATCGTTCCATGCATCCAGATAATAATACAGATGAATCTGAGTATTATCCTTGTTCAAAACAGTGTCGTCTGCCACAGGGGTAGCAACATTATCATTCACGATTTTGGTTTCAGAAGACAGATAAATGTACGTCTGATAATAATACTTCCGATTCTTTTGCAGCTCGGCAGGAATCAGATCAGAAATCTTCGTGCCAGCCGATGCCGTTTTAGGAAGTTCATCATTGAACTGTGCATCCTGCTTGCCATTGGAACCGATATAATGCTGGTGAATGGTGTAATTCAGCTTTTCTGTCGGCTGAGCAGCGTCTTCCCACATAGCATAGAAGATAATCGGCTTCTCGTCAAAGATGCGCTTGTGTGCAGCTGCCGTTGCAGACGTTTCCACCAGAGGATATGCAACAATCTTATCAGAAGGTTTGCCGTTCTCATCCAGTTTTACGCCCCAACCCGAGAATTTCTTGCCATCCTGTACCGGATCAGGGGTAATCTTCTCTACCGTATCAGAAAGATTAAACTTCTTCGATGCCGTGGTCTTGTCGGCATTCATCGTGTAGCCAGCAACATCTGCTGCCCATGCGCCGCCGTTGGCATCAAAGGTGATGGTTACGATGTTCGACTTCCAATTCGCCTTAAAGATGATCGTAGTGCCACCCGGAACGTTTTCCATGGTGGTCGCAGGATCTACCGAGTCTGTGCCGTTATCCTTAGTCCAATAATCAAATACAAAACCAGTAGCAGGTGTAGTTGTTACGTTGTCCAGAGACGGCGTTACATTACCGGAAGCGAGATACTTTCCAGCGGCATCCTTAAAGGTGAATACCTGAACAGCACCCGTACCGGTGACAGTGCCCTTGTTAGCATCTGCGCTCTCGAACTTCACCAACGCCTGATACTTGTCGGGAGTGCCGTCACCGCCGGTAAGCGTATCGTCCTCATCGTTCCACTCATCCAAGTAGTAGTAGAGGTCGATAGCCGTTCCCTTGGTGTCGAGCGTCATGGTATCTGCCTTATATGCAGCATTATTTACAGTCGTCTTAGTACCATCATAGAGATACTTCTGACCGAAATAGTTCTGATCTGTTTCCAGATGCTTAATCAGATCAGAAATCTTCGTGCCTTGCAGGGCAAGCAAATCGGCTCCGCCTACATCCACTGTTGCAACTTCTTTACCCTTCTCATCAATATAATGCTGACGAGTGGTGTACGTGCACTGACCGGCAGGGGCTGCACCGGTCCAGTCAGCGTAGATTACGCCGCCGTACTCCTGAATGCGCTGTGCCTGAAGAGCGGCATTCCAAACCGTAATGAAATACTTTTCAGGTTCTTCCCCTGTTTTGCCCGGAATCTTAACATACCAGCCGTTAAAGGTCTTACCATTCCGTACCGGATCGGTAGCAATCTTAGCAACTGCCTCAGAAGGCTTATACGTCTTCGATGCCTTAGTATTATGGTCAATCAGCGTGTAGTCAGCAACATTTGCACCTTCTGCCCATTTGCCGCCGTTGGCATCAAAGGTGATGGTTACATCATTAGCCGTCCACTGTGCGGTAAAGGTTACATTCGTTTTCGGCATGGTGAAGGTCTTATCATTCTTCACCTCAACATCGGTAGTTGTCCAACCGCTGAAGGTATAGCCCTTACGAGTGGGCTGTGCAGAAGAAACCGTCTGCTCCGTGCCAGCGAGAACATTATCAACCTTAGCAGGAATACCGCTTACAGTAGTGTCCTCGGTGCCCGCTGCATACGTGATCGTGTACTTATCTTCCTTGTAGTCCGGCGTTCCATTGCCGTTTTCGTCCTCAGCCCAAACCGCATAGAGGGTATCAAGCGTGTTATTAGCAGGAGTATATTCTGTAACAACACCAGTTGCATCATTCTCACTGGTTACAAGGGCTTCTCTCTTAGTAGCACTAAAACCAAGCAGAACAGCCTTATCCTTTTTCAGCGTATCGCAAGATGCAGGAACATTAAATTTCTTTCCATTTGCACCAATCTCAGTGGCAGGAACCGTTCCCTTGCCGCCGTTAGCGTCATACTTCACACCACAGAAAGATGCTTTACCGGATTCGCCTTTTGCAACTGCGGTTTCACCCAGATACAGACCGGCACCGGTGTTCGTATCAACTTTGACAGCTTCATCCTGTGCCAGCTTTGCCAAATCCGGCGTAATCGTGAACTCAATCACCAGTTTCTGACCATAAGAACCGTCAGCCTTTGCCGTTTCAGACACAAAGTTCGTGGCATAGTCATAACCCGTAACCGTTACGGTCTGACCATCGATTTTAACAGTTGTGTCGGTCGTTTCTACACGATCTGCCCAGTTGCCATCTGCCTGGCGGTTCTGGGTATAAACCTTAATGCCAGTGGTATTGTCAGGCAGATTGAAGTACTCCGTCATGGTGTCCTTCACAACTGCCGTCGTATCCAGCTTTTCATTTACCGCCGAATTGATATTCTGCGAAATCTGGGTAAATACATTATTCAGACTTGCAGAATCCGTTGCGGTCAAATAGTAATCGGAGGAAAAACGATCGAAGTTCTGGGTGATTTTATAGCCAGTACCATCGACCAAAGTATTACTAGGATCATATCGTCCTCTTTCAACGCCAATGCTCGTCACTTCGGCAAAATTCGAGGATAGGTAATTCAAGAAGCGGTTGCCTGCTGCAACATCAATATCTGCGAAATCATTCCCACCAAACAAACTAGCAGCCGAAGAGCCGCCCCAATACGAGCCTACTTCGCCAGTACACGGCACATCTTTATAAAAGAGATATGCCCATTTTTCACCGTACAGCTGATTTGCATTAACGCCGTTAAAAATACCAATCGTGTAAATTTCGGTCTGATTATCCTTTAATGCCTTGGCCGTTTCAATCGCATTCGTTGCAACCTTTGTGCTAAAATCGCTATGCGTCGTGGGAACACCATCGGTAAAAACAACTACAACCTTTTTATGATCTTTCTGCGCGTTGCTAAGCTGAGTCTGTGCCTTAGTCATACCCTCAGCTACATTCGTTGCACCCGCAGGTGTTTCAGGCAACCCAGAAACCTTATTCTTCAGATCGTCTGTGCCGTTTGCATCAACTTTTGTCCAGTTCTGCAATACCTTTGCTTCCGAACCGAAGGTTACAATCGAAATACGATGTGCAGCGCCCTCTGTATAGTTCTTTGCAACCTTGTCAATGAATCAATTGACAGCGTTCTTCATAGCCGCCTGTCGGGAGGTCTTCTTATCAAAATTGTTAGCCATCGAACCCGACTGATCCAAAACCAGAACAATGTCTAACGGCTGTTGTTTCGTCGTCTGCACAGTTTGGCCGGTTGCCCATGCCTCCAGCGTAATTTTTACGTCACCATTGTTTTCCTGATGAACCGTTTTACTGAAAACCGCACCGGAGTTCGTTTCAGACGGTTCACCGACACCGTCTGCCGCCAATGCGCTTGTCGGCAACAGCGTCATTACCATGACGATTGCCATCATCATGGCCAACATTCTTTTTTTCATGTTGATTCTCCCTTTCATTGTAGAATTCCCTTTCGGGGGACAGTTGCGAGTGTTTTGCGTATCGCGCCACCTCCATCTGATTGCAGCAGAAGAGATTCTATATACTTCGATAGTATATCAGTTTTATTGTACACTCCTCCCTCTGAATTAGCAATAGAGTTTTCTATTTTTTGTCATTTTGACCAAAATAAAGCGCCGCATTTCTCCACATTTCCCGCGCACAAGAATAAAAAACAGGCAGATGCACGCATCCGCCTGTTTTTACTGTATTTATGGCAACAATATCGCTGCTCTACTTGATCACGGTGAGCAGTTCGCCGGCCTTTACAGCGGTGCAGCTTGTCTACGCGGCCTGCCATGCGCGCTACCACCGAGGTCTCCATCTTCATCGCCTCGATGATCAGCAGCACCTGATTCTGCTCGACCACGTCGCCCTCCTTGACCAGTACGCGCGATACCATGCCCGGCATCGGTGCACCGACCTGCGCCTTGTCCTGCGGATCGGCCAGACGCACCTGCTCCGCCGAGGTTTCTGCCTGCGGATCGGGCACCGCGATCTCACGGCGCATACCGTTCAGCTCGAACAGCACCGTGCGCGTGCCGTCCTCGTTCCGGTCGCCCAGACCGAGGTACTTAACGACCAGCGTCTTGCCTTCTTCAATGTTGATCTGATTGGTCTCGCCGAGTGCCATGCCGTTGAAGAATACATGGCTGCCCATGCGGGACATATAGCCGTACTCCTTGCGGTGGCGGCAGTATTCATCCACGACCTTGGGGTACAGGCACCACGACAGCACGGTGCGGTCCTTCGCACCCGGCTGGAACTGCTCGACCGTCTTTCGCGCTTCGTCGAAGTTTACCGGCTCCAGCAGCGCACCCGGACGGCAGGCGGAAACAGCCCGCAGAAACGATTTTGCAGCGTGTGTCAGAGTGCAAAAAGCAAGAAACGGATTTCTCCCGGCATTCTCACTAAATCGTCAAAAAATACAGCGTAAAATTGTTAAATAGTATTAAATTTTCGGCAATTTGTTCGTTTTCCCTTGAATGACCTTATTCTGTATGTTAAAATTATCAAGGCAATAAAAGGTGGGGATGTGACGGCAGCAATATTCCCACCCATGTCAAGGTGATCTCATGTACGTTCCCCCTTTTCGTGAACACACAGGACAGACGAAACCGTCTGTCTTTTCGCTTTGCCATTTTACAGCCAATAAGCGCAGTTCCCCGTTTTTCCATTTGGATAGACTGCGTTCATTTATTTCGACAGGAGGTGATACACCATGAGATATCTGTTCTCCTTTATCTGTCCGCAGACACACGCCTGCAACAAAGACAGCGATAGCTCAGAAGGCGAACACACTTGATATTTACAAAGGAGAGAATCGCAATCATTTCAAATTTGAGGGAGATAACACAATGAAAAAGAGGCTTTTAAGCATCCTGCTCTGCCTGACGATGGTCACAGGATTGCTTCCGACGGCATTTGCCGCGGAGAAGGATACCGAAACGGAATTCCCCTATACATATAATACAAAAAACGATCAGACCGCCGAGAAGGTTTCCCATCCGCAGGTAGCCCCCAACTCCAAGGATGAGGGCAGCAGAAGAAACGACGGCATCGTGGATTACATCGGCAACGGCCAGATTGCGAACAACGTCGGCTACGGCGACGATTCCGGCTGCCGCGGCCAGTCTTATTCCTGGTCTGCCATGGCCTATGGCGACTGGATCTACACGGGTCTTAACTACAATGCCCTGGGGCAGACGGTTCAGCTGATGGACGTTGGCCTTGGCCACAAGTATGATCCCGAGCTGCTGCCCGGAATTCTGAACGTCCTCTATAACGGTGATTTCTTCACGGCGGAAAGAGACAATTCCGCCAACGTTCCCGGCGGCGCACTGGTCAAGATCAACACCAAGACCGGTGAAGTGAAGATCCTGATGTCCAAGACCGCTGGCAAATACAGCGTGAAGGATAACGTCAGCTTCCGCAATGCTGTGAAATATAACGGCAAGTTCTACTTCTGCGGCTCGGTCGATCACGCGCCCCAGATCTGGCAGGTCGATCCCAAGACGGACGACTGCAAGAAGGTCTACGGCATGACCGCAAAGGATTTCGGCGAAGGCTTTAAAGACGGCATCTCCGCCGGTATCCGCGGCATGTGCGTCTATAAGGACGAGCTGATCGTCAGCTGCGTGACGAAGAACGCCAAGGGTAAGTTTGAGGCACAGATTTATTCTACGAAGACGCCTGACGATCCTAAGAGCTTCACGGTAATCGCAACGCAGGATGACCTGTTCAACTACCCCGCCTTCCATTTCTCGGACAGCATCTACGGCGGCTCCATCTGGGAGATCGTGGAGTTCAACAACAAGCTCTATGTCTCCATCTGCACCGGTACGCCGGATAATATGCCGGATAAGAACACCATGCAGTCCTTCGCCATCGTCCGCGGCGAGAAGCAGGATAACGGCGAATGGACGTGGACTCCGGTCGTTGGTGACAAGAATGACGGCGCAAAGTACACCTTCGGCATCGACCCTGAGCGCACCTGCTCCGGCGCGGGCGTTCTGATGGTGTATAAGGATCATCTCTACATCGGTGAATACAACGATGAAGAGATCGCGCTGATGCAGGTCATGTTCAACCTCGACTTTGGCTTCATGAACGAGAACCTGAAGCAGTCCGTCAACCTCTACCGCATGGACAAAAATGAGGAAATTGAACTGGTCGTCGGCGACAAGACGGACATGTTCCCCGAGGGCGGCAGTTCCGGCTCCGGCTCCGGCTTCGGCCACAATGAGAACCAGTACATCTGGCGCATGACCGTTCATAACGACAAGCTCTACTGCGGCACCTTCGACACCAGCAGCCTGCTTGAGCCGGTCGGCCAGTTCTCAAACGGCGATCTTGCCCTCTGGGAGCCGGTGCAGTGGAACAGACTCTTCAACTACATCCGTGTCCTGCTGAAGCTGACGCAGGATAAATTCGGCGTGATGCCGATTGAACAGATGAGCAAGGAGGAGCAGACCCGCGAGGATATCCGCTACCTGTTTGACGAGATCGATGCATTTGCCCTTGACCAGGATGATCCCGAAGCCAACGGCAGCATCGATGCAGAGAGCGATCTGCTGGCAGAGCTGTTCAGCGACCTTCCCGACACCTGCTTTGCTGATGACAGCGACGAAGCAGAAAACGCTATCACCGAAACGCTGGAAGACACCTTCAGCGACAGTGCGGAAACTTACGCCCGTGGTGACAATGTGCGTGACGATATGGGCGTTTTCCCTGAGTTTGGTTCTAACAACAATGAGCAGGACGACATGCAGGTTACCCCCAATCTTGACCAGCTCAATCAGATGAAGAAGCTGGCCAAGTCCATGCAGGAACTGATCCAGCTGACCAAGAAGGTCATCGTCACCGCTCAGTACATGGCGAAGGCCGACCGTGGCTGTGACGTCTACGCTACGGCAGACGGTAAAAACTTTGAAACCATCACGACCGACGGCTTTGGCGATCCGTTCAACCACGGTCTGCGCGTGTTCGCAGAAACCGACAACGGCCTCGGCTTCGGCACGGCTAACCCGTTCTACGGCACGCAGTGGTGGCTGATCCGCGAGGATAACACCAAGCCTAAGGCTCCCGTAGCGACCGAGATCCCCACGAAATACATCGTTCGCTGCGTGACCGACAATAGTGGCCATAAAGCTGAGCACATGGACCTGCTCCCCGACACCTTCACCATCGGTGAGGTAACGAAGAAAGACGACAGCTACATCTGCCCCATCACCATTTCCACCGAGAAGTATGCCGCAGATTACTCTACCGTTGTCAACAAGAAGCATTCCGATGTCAAGGAAAACATCACCTTCAACATGACCTGGAACGGCAAGGCTTGGGAAGCTCCGGTTATGACCCAGCTGCCCACGATTGATGTTAAGTGCACCTCCTCCTCTTCCGGCGGCAGCAGCAGCGGTGGCGGCAGCCACAGCTCTTCCACCACCTACTCTATCACGGTGGAGAAGAGCAGCAACGGCACTGTAAACTCCAGCCGCCAGACTGCCAAGCCCGGCACGACCATCACTCTGACGGCAGCACCGGAGAAGAACTATGTGCTGGATACGCTCAAGGCAGTTAACAGCAATAACAACAAGGAAATCAAGCTGACCCAAAAGGACGGCAAGTACACCTTCTCGATGCCCAGCAGCAACGTGACGGTTACGGCAACCTTCAAGAACACCAAAACCTTTACCGATGTGCCCAACGGCTCCTACTTTGAAGAAGCAGTCAACTGGGCCGTGAAGAAGGGCATCACCACCGGTATCAGTGACACCCTCTTCAATCCCGACGGGATCTGCACCAGAGCGCAGGCCGTCACCTTCCTGTGGCGCGCTGCGGGCAGCCCCGAGGCCAAGACCAACACGATGCCCTTCACCGACGTTCCCACTGGCAGCTACTACTATGACGCAGTCCTGTGGGCAGTTGAGAACGGCATTACCATCGGTACCAGCGAGACGACCTTCAGCCCGGACATGAACTGCTCTCGTGCGCAGATCGTGACCTTCCTGTGGCGCAGCCAGAAATCCCCGTCCGCAGGCAGTGCAAATCCGTTTGCTGACGTTGCATCCAGCGCTTACTATGCCGATGCTGTTCTGTGGGCTGTCAAGGAAGACGTGACCAAGGGAACGAGCGACACCAAGTTCAGCCCGGATGCAAACTGCACCCGTGCACAGATCGTAACCTTTATCTGGAGAGCGCTGTCCGAGTAAGCAGGGAATCCTCGATTTTCCTCTGTTGAACACCGGCAGAAAACGATCCAGATAAGCAAAATGACCGCCGATCTCTTTCCGCATGAAAGAGATCGGCGGTCTGTATTTTTCCGCAAATTCAGGAAGCAGCTTCTGTCGGATTGGGTCGATACCCCTGCATCAGACTGTCGTTTTCCATGATGAAGGGGCGCGTTGTGTCCTGTCCCCACGCGGTATCGTACTTTTCCATCAGATAATCGCTCAATGCGGTTCGATCCCGCAGCTTCACCAGCCGGTAGGGTTCCTGAAAGACAACCTTCTCCACGAAGCAGAGCGTTCCGTCCAAGGCCGGCAGCAGCACGCCCACATGCCCGATGAACAGCGTGTTCTCCGTCTCGGAAAACCGGTCATGCAGAACGACCGAGATCAGCCGTGCGCGGCTGTCCGCAAAGGCCACACCGCGCGCCGACCAGCCCGCCTGCAGCGCCGCGACCTGCTCTGCCGTCTGCGTGCTGTCCGCAGCAGGCACCGGCGCAGTACAGGCAATTTACATCTTTATTACCTATAATCTGTGTACAACGGTCGTTTATACGGCACTCAATCTGCCTTACGGCGCAATGGCTCCGCTGATGACCAATGATGAGCAGGATCTGGCAAAGATCAACCTGTTCCGTATGTCCATGTCGCCAATCGGTTATCTGATCGTATCCGCAGCAACGCTGCCGATCATCAACCGTATGGGTGGCGATCAGGCTGCATGGATCAAGGTAACGATTATCTATTCTCTGGTTGCAATCGCACTGCTGCTGTGGTGCTTCCTCGGTACGAAGGAGCGTGTACAGATGCAGGCCGCCGAAGAAGCGGAAAAGCTGCCGCTGAGCACCCGTTTCGGTGCACTTCTCAAAAACAAGTATTTCCTGCTGACCATGTGCAGCACACTTTGCCTTGCTATGTATCAGACCATTAACGGTACTTGCGCTACCTACTACGCACAGTATGTTCTCGGCAACAACGAGTATTTCAGCGCACTCAATATGGCAGAGACCATCCCGCAGATCGCAGTTATCATGATTCTTGCGCCGTTCATCAAAAAGTTCGGCAAACGCAATCTGGTACTTGCAGGTTCGATCATTATCGTTATTGCACAGCTGGCACTGCTGGCAGCTCCGGCCAATCCGACCTGGGCGATCGCCGTTGCGGCCCTGCGCGGACTTGGCAAAGCACCGCTGTTCGGCTGCTGCTTCACCATGACGGCCGATATCGTCAACTACGGTCACTGGAAGACCGGCGTTCGTGTACAGGCTCTGGTATTCAGCGCTAGCACGTTCGGTCAGAAGTTCGGCGGCGGCATCGCAGGCGCACTGGTCGGCAATCTGATGGATAAGTCCGGTTTTACCGGTCTGGCACAGGAAATCCCATCTGCAGTCGCTATGGTAAAGAATCTGTACATCTGGGGTGCAGTAGTCGCATGGGCACTCATCGCAATCATCATGTTTGCATATAAGCTGGACAAGGAATATGATGGCATCATGGTCGATATGGAGCGTAAAGGCATGCTTAAGCAGGCCGACTAAGAAAGGACGCAACGCTATGTATCAAAATCAGAAAAGAGACGTCGATCGGATGGACCCGTACCGTCCGACCTATCTCGGTACTTATGAGGGAACAGTGACCGTCGGCGATAAAAAACGCCGTTATCTGGTGTATATCCCGGAGGGTGCACGTCCCTCTACAGCGGGCGTGTTCATCCTGCCGGAGAACGGCAAAAACGCCGATGATCTCTGGCGCGACAGCTGGTGGCGCATGATCGCGGATACCGAAGAAACCAAGGAAAAGTTGATTGTATTTTTTCTCGAACCAGAGAACGGCGTATGGGATATCAACGAGTCTTACGGAAAGCCGGACGGCGATGTGGCATATATTGAGCAGGTATTTCTGGCAGGCTCACAGCGTACGAAGTTCTGTGTACATGAGGCAAAGTTCTATTTGACCGGCTGCCGCGAAGGCGGTGTACTGGCGAATATGGCCGCGATGTATAATCCGGCGGTATGGGCCGGTGTGGCAACGGTTGGCGGCTCTCAGGTGAATGAAGACTATCGCAAGGCCGCAGCAGAGGATTTTTGCACCAATCTGGACGGCTTCACTGATATAACGCATCGGTTAAATTTGAAAAAGAGCGATATCCCGATGCCTGCATGGGTGATCGACGATCCGGAAAGCCCGGTCGGCACAGACAACGGCACAGCTGACTACTGGAAACACGCCTGCGGCATCACCACAAATGGCAGTCTGACCGCTCCTGACACAATGACATATGTCCGCACGCAAGAAGTTCCCTATGCACCCAATCAGGAGAAGGAAGCATTCCGCGTCTGCACGAGCGCTATTCCCGGCGGTTCGGCCGATTACGCCAATCTGTTGCTGCGCCGTATTTGGAAGGATTTCCTCTATCGGCAGCGCCGCTGGATGAGCGGTCCCGGTGGTGATCTTCGCGTAACGAAGGATCCAGTAGCCGACCTCGGCATGGAGTACCACTGCGAGGAAATCGGCGGCTGGATGCGTGAATGGTATGTTTATGTACCGGAACAGGTCAAGCAGAATCCGGGAAAGCCGGTTCCGCTGGTGTTTGCGATGCACGGTTACACCTGCTCGGCTGAGATTTACTGCGGCAATTCGGAGTGGTACAAGGTAGCTGACAAGTACGGTTTCATTCTTGTACATCCGACAGCGACTCCCGGTGTAATTCCCAATATTTCAATTCCAGTAGGCAGTACTGATAATGCCGCAACAGTGACTTATGCGCCGCTTCCTGCATGGAATTTCATGCACACCTTTGAAAACGGTCCGAATGAAAACGAATTTTTCCGTGCGCTTTTGGAAGATACTTGTGCAGAGCACCAGATTGATCGCTCCCGCGTGTATATTACCGGCCATTCTCATGGTTCCGTTATGACACAGATTCTTGCCATGACAATGCCGGAACTGTTTGCCGCAGCAGCTCCCTGTTCCGGTGTACTCTTCCAGGCTGAGCATATGGATGTTCGCACGCTTCCGGAAATTCAAAACCGCGGAGAATGTGAGATCCCAATCTGGATGTTCGGCGGCGAGCAGGAGCCGTGGCTGCTGCCTGCAGTACCGGAAATCGACAACGCCACCGGTGACAGCATCCGCATCTGGCGCGGCAACAACCATCTGACACCCGAAATTCCCGAAAACTGGGAGGACGGCTGGCTGGTAAACGGCCGCTGGCACGATCTGCATTATGCCCGTGAGGATGGTGCACCGATGGTCAACTATACTTGGGTAGATTACATGCCGCATGCGACCATGACTGAGATGAGTTTCCGTATCTGGGAGGAGTTTTTCTCCAAATTCTCTCGCGATGGGAAGAAAGTGCTTTACAATGCAGTACAATAATAACCGCTATCTCTCCCAATATCATCATTCATAGTTTTCCCCTAAATATAATTTTCTCTTGCAATATCACCACTCCCTGTCGTTCTCTGCGGCAGGGAGTTTCTTCACCTGTAATCATCCTGTCTATCTGCTGACACGTTCCACTGAGCAAGTTTATTTCCACTTCCAGTACTTTAACTCAATCTGCACCGGCTTGTCCTCAATCGATTATAGAATATCCAGCAGACTGGGCTATTCCTTTTCCGATATTCTCCGCAGATGCGTTGACCGAGAGCCTATGAGTATGTTCATATGAGATATAACACCACAACATAAGGAGTGCGCCATGTTCGCAATTACATTATTCGGCAAATGCTACACATCTCCATCTCCTCAAATTTTCCCAACAATTTAATAAACTCCGATTTCCTAATTCTGCAATCTTTCTGAACGGCTGCGAGCGAAACGCAGCCGTTCGCCTTTTTCGCGATGCGGCGCAGCTTCTTTTTCGTCTTTTCGCGGTACTTGGAGGCATTGATACAATCCAGCAGCTCTGGAAGCGAAATCGGGTCAAAATGCGTCATATGCAGCCGATGCAGAAACTTATGCTGCTGCTTTTCAACCTGTGAGCCGAGTTCGACAAGCTGGCTTTCCCAGCCTTTAGCTTTAGTCACCTTAGTGATTTTCGAACGCCCAAACCGCAATTCCAGTCGAAGAATATGCTCGTCAATAAAGATATCATGCCGTGTCTCGAGTTCATACGATTTATCATAAACCGAGAATGCACAGCTTTTAGACTTATTCTCAATCGTCCATGAATGCTTATTGGCTCCCTTGAATTTCTCATCGGAATTTGAATATTTACCGAACTCAACCGTGCTGTAATGAGGGATAGAAAAGGATTTCTTGAAAATATCAATACGGTCTTGAACATCAGCCCTGTGTTCGTAATACAGATTGCAGGTCAAGTCACACCGCGACAGCTTGAACTCCTTGAGCCGTCGGTCAACGCCGATTTTATCAAGGATATTCCGCAGGCGGTGCTTTATCTGCTGAACAGACTTTTCGTCAGCTTGAAATAATGCGGTCGGTTCATAGGTACCGGCGAACAGGGAGGACGGGTTGATAATCAGTATCAGCCAGCACGGATGCGTAACAGACTGACCAAGCTGTATCTCAACACCAATGTCCTTGAACTGCGGTATCTGGTAATACGACGAAAGTCCTAATTTCCCTTTGCCGGTACAAATGCACTCGTTTTGTTCGATAATATTCTGGATTTCGGAATATTTGCATTGTAATTTCAGTGAAAAGGTGTGAATACCGTACTCGTTCGTAATCATTTGCTATTCCTCCGTTTCTGTGCGCAGATGGTGCATTTCTTGCAGGTTTTCGTTTCGTGTTGACCTTGATAGTCCAGAATGTCGCAGGTCATACAGTTGTTGCTGCAAATGAACTTCTGCACCTGTTTCCATTGTTCTTTTAGCTGATTAACGGATTTTCTCGAACTTTTCTCAGCTTTTCGGATGAAACTGTGAACAATTCCCTCATCATCGCCATTCTGCTCATAGAACAGAACGCAGTGCGCTTTTCGTCCATCTCGTCCCGCTCGACCGATCTGCTGAATGTAGTCCGTCATGCTGAGCGGCGCGTTGAAGTGCACGACAAGTTCAATGTCAGATACATCAATTCCCATACCGAAAGCCGAAGTTGCGACCATAATCTTCTTCTCGCCATGCAGAAAATCGTGCAGAAGTTCCTGCTTTCGCCGTTCAGGCTTGATACGCGCATGGTATCGAGTCACCTCGTTCGGATAGCAGTCGCTCAGAGCATTATAGAGCGCGTCCACATACGCCGTTGTTTGCGCAAAGATCAGCACAGAACCATCTTTCCGGTATTTATCAATGGTTTTATTTAACTTTTTGATACGAAATGCGAGTCGCTCCTCAAGCGTGCGCTTAGAACACGTAACGTCTTTTTTGAGCAGAATCAGGGTGTCGCGTCGTAAATTACTGCGCAGAACAGCAGGCTCATTCATATGCAGACTATCACGAATAACAGTAAGAGATTGTTCCGAAATCGTGGCAGAACAAGCGCAAATAACGGGTTTGAACTTTAATTTTTCAACGAATTTACCGATACGCAGATAAGCATCTCGGAAGGTATAACCCCATTCGGTAATGCAATGGCATTCATCCACAACGGTCATAAAAATATCAGAATGCTGCATGGCATCAACGAAATCACGGTTTTGCAGTCGTTCCGGTGTCACATACAGGAAGTTCAGCTTTCCTTTGCGAGCTTTGTTCAGTATCTTATCGATATCCTCTTTCGAGCGGGTCATATCAATATAATCGGCAGAAACGTCATGCTCCTGCAACGTCTGCACCTGATTGTAGATCAGAGCAAGCAATGGTTCGATGACGATAGTCAGCTTGTCGGAATGAGCCAGACCAACCGTTTCGTAGATAACCTGTTTGCCAGAACCCGTGGTAGCAATGACGATTGCGTCCTGTCCAGCATCAAGTGTATTCATCGGAATAATCTGTGCCTTACGAGGCTTGTCAAAGCCAAGTTGTTTGAGTGCAGATTTCAAGTGTCTTTTCATATCCATAGAGATAACCTCCAACGTAATAAGATTATCTTTATGTTATCGGAATGTAAAAAGATAATGCCAAATAGTGAATATTTCTCGAAAATAAATTGCATTTTTCAATTTAATAGATTTTCTTCTCAAATGCCTTAATAGAGTAGTTTAGACCTAAATATCGTATTATAAATGATCGAAAGTGTAAAAAGGTTAGAATAGATAAGTGCGATTTTCACGAAAATCCGTACCTAAGGCGAATATACTGCGGTGAATAATGTCGGTGAAAATTCACGTATAAAAGTGAAAATTCACTACATAAGGTTGTAAAAGTGAAAAAACGGTGTATACTAAATAGTAAGAACAACAGGAGGCGTACCATATGCAATACGAGAGCGAACGCATTGAATATAAGTCTCAGTTAACGGATGAAATTTACAAAGAAGTCATCGCTTTTGCGAACACAGACGGCGGCATTATTTACATTGGCGTTGACGATCAGGGCAATGCCACAGGGATTGACGATGTGGACGGAACCTATACTCGTCTGACAAATGGTGTTCGGGACGCAATCCGACCGGATGTAACCATGTTTGTTCGCTATGTGCTGCAGGATAATCAGGTCATTCGCATTGAAATCGGTGAGGGCAGCTACAAGCCGTATTATCTGAAGGGTAAGGGCTTGAAGCCAAACGGCGTTTATGTACGGCAGGGAGCCAGCAGTGTCCAAGCCTCTCCTGAGCAAATCCGACAGATGATAAAGGATTCTGACGGTGACGTATATGAGCAAATGCGAGCCTTACAGCAGGATCTGACCTTTGAAGAGGCTGCGGCGGCATTCAAACGCTATAAAGTAGAGTTTGCAGAGGATAAATACATCGCTCTGGGTATGCGGAACGTATACGACGATCAGTACACAAATCTGGCGCTGCTGCTGTCAGACCAGTGTCAGCATACGACGAAAATTGCGGTATTCGGGGATGCGGAGAACATCACGTTCAAAGATGCAAAGGAATTTGGCGGCTCGGTGTTCAAGCAGCTTGACGACAGCTATGCCTATCTTTCACTCTGCAATCGCACTGCCTCGACGTTTGAAGGACTGGAACGCATTGACAAGGTGGATTATCCGGAGGATGCAATCCGTGAAGCCCTGCTGAATGCGCTCGTTCATCGGGACTATAGCTTCAGCGGCAGTATTATTATCAACGTCAATGACTCGTGCATGGAGTTTATTTCAATCGGCGGACTGCTGCCCGGCCTGTCTGCGGAGGATATTCGCAGTGGTATTTCTCAGCCGCGCAACCGCAATCTTGCAGAGGTATTTCATCGCCTGCGCTTGATTGAATCCTACGGCACGGGCATTCGTAAAATCTATGCACTGTATAAGAACTGCCCGGCACAGCCGCGCATTGAGGTAACGCATAATACATTCAAACTGATCTTGCCGAATATGAATGCGGCTGTCGAAGAGAAGCACGAAGAAAAAGCAGCAGAGCAGGCAGCGAATATTACGCCGCAGATGAAAATCGTTCTGGACTATCTGAAAGAGTACGGCGAAATGAATGATGAAGATTTACAGGAGCTGCTGAATATAAAAAAGACGCGTGCATATATGCTGACGCGTCGAATGAGTGAAGATGGATTGATTGTAATCAGCGGCCGGGGAGCGACGAAGAAATTCAAGCTGAAATAAGCGCTGCGGGGAATGGCTGTTTTCTAACAAATTTCTAACAGAACCGAAGAAATTGCCGAGAATCGCAGTTGGACCTTTTCGGACACTGTGGTTAAAAGTTCTGTGTTTTTGTTGTTTTTGCAGATATGGGTACATAATATGCTGTGATCTGTAAATCAGAAAGTGACCGGAAAGGTCATACGTAATAAATGGACACTGTC
>PPYF01612216.1_pt1 | contig 26485 bp, 28 predicted proteins | sample 1559871 | NCBI WGS metagenome assembly PPYF01 (sample SAMN08240021, study PRJNA423297) | Human gut metagenome, whole genome shotgun sequencing project. | reverse complement strand
CTATAATATTTTTATCCAATTCATACATTGTAATTTCTATATTTTCAATATTTGTATTATTTACAATATATTTAACTATATTAAATGATAACATTCCAAAACCTGCTGAAGGTTCTAATATTTTTATTTTTTTTTTGTTAAAATTAAAATCATTTAATAAATTAGTCATAATTTCAGCTATATTATTATCTGTAAAAAACTGCGATTTACTTTTTCGTGTTTTTATATTTGTACTATTAATATATTTATTTTCTTCTATCTCTATTAAATTAATTATTGTTTCTTCCATAGAGTTCATTCTATCACCTGTACTATCTTTTTTTACTAGAATAAGTTTACTATAGGTAACGAAAAAAATCTAGAGAAATTCTATTTCTCTAGAAATTTTTCGCTTATTAAGTAATCAATAAAAATATCTTTTAATATATCCAAAGTTTCCATAACACACTCGTAATGATTATTCCAATCTAAATAAGCTGATTTAACTTGACCTTCTGTTATTTCTTTTTTTCTTGGAATAGTATATACTGCCCCTTCTGATATATTTCCATGAGCTATAACATTTCTTCTTTCATACAAAATCTGCAAACTTTCTTTGTTAAAAACTATTCTTTCTTCATCTTTAATTATATTATTTAGATCTATACCCAATATTTCACAAGTACCATATAAGGTTTCATGGTTTATTATATATTTATCTAAATTAGCATTTTCTAAAACTTTTTTATTATTATAAAAATCATTAAATATTTCTAATAACCTTTCGGATTTAGATTTTTGAGTATTTATATGATTTTCAAGACTGGTTAGTATTGATATCATCATAATATTTTTATTTAAAGAATAGTTATTACCTTCAAATTGTTTTATAACTTTAATAAGCTCTTTAAATCCAAATTGTAAAAATCCTTCATAATTAGCATATATAGCCGGTATAGTATTTCTTATAAGAATAAATTTTTTTGATATTTCAATACTAGCATCAATTATTTCTTTAAGTTGAGTTAACTCTTTTTTTCTAATTGCTAATTGTTCATCAATCTTTGATACGAACTCTTCTACCATAATTTTACTATTCATTGAAATCAAAAACCTTCTTTGCTTCTTTTTTAGCTTCTTTAAGTCTTTGGAAAACTTTTAAATTAGCTAAACCATTTTCTTTTTGATATTCTCCTACACTTTTTAAATTTTTAATTTTATCTATAATTAAAGATTTGTGTTTTAAAAGTACATTTTCGATATCATTTTCAACTGTTAATCCCCAAATTAATGTTTCAAAAATAAACCAATTAAAGGAACCAGTAAATTTATCTTTTATATTATCAAATTTTCTAAAACCATATTCTTCATCAATTTCTTCTTTTAGAAACTTTATCAATATATTTAAAACTTTTAAGTCTAAATCTATATCGTATTTTTCACTTTCAATAATATTTTTAATTTCATCATCTAAAAATTGATTAATATCTATTCCATTACTTTTAGCTTCAATTCCTTTATAATTTCGCATTATTATAAATCTTGTTAGTATGTCCATTTCCATTCTAATTTCATATTTATTGTCTGATAAATTTAACACTGATTTAAAATTATCACTTTTAGTGTATTCTTCCATCTTTCTATAGATTTCTTCATCACTCATTAAAATTAATGCATTTCTAATCTCTTGATCACTTAAATGTGAGCCTCCAGTATTTAATCTTTTAAACAATTCATATTTTGAAGACTTTTCACTACCATGCTTTAATAATATAACTGGAAAAGATGCTCTTTTAAAATCAATTCTAGTTGCTATATCAAGACATTCATCATCTTTAACATGTTTAACAGAATCTTTTTTATTATCATAATACTTACCTTTTAATTCATTAAGTATTTTAGCCTCTTCTAATTTTAATGGTTCTTTTTCTTTATTGTCTTCTTTTAAAATTCCAACAAAATGATATATAGTTGATAATCTTTGAACACCGTCAATAACATCCCAAACTCCATCTTCTCTTTGAAGCACAAATATTGCTGGTATTGGATATCCTAATAATATAGATTCTATAAAATCAGTTTCTTGGAAAGAGTTCCATCTAAATAATCTTTGAAATGCTGGCTCTAAATTAACCTCTTCATTTTGATATAAATTTATAATTTCTCCAACAGACATAGTTAATTGATTTGTATAAATTGCCCCTCTTTTTTCTATAAGCTCTTCTCTTAAATTAGAATATACACTCATAATCTCACTCCAAACATCTTAATTCAAAATATATTATATAATATATTTTGAATTAAAAAAAGTCGATAATTTTACTCTAATATATTTATAATTCAATATTAAAATTACTTATTATTAACTCTTTATTCTTTTTCCTTGCACATATTTCTCTTGAAACTGAATATAACACTTCTATTTCTTTAATATTAAAGTCTTTATACCATTCCCTTACCTTTGGATGATCATTTATTGTTAATATAAACTTACCTTTCAAAGATTTAAGCTTTTCTAGTAATATTAAATGTTCTTCTTCTCCAAATTTAGCTTGATATCCTGTAGTTTCGAAATAAGGTGGATCTACAAAAAAGAGACTATACTCCCTATCATATTTATCTATAATCTTTTCAAATGATAAGTTTTCAACATGTGTATTAGATAATCTTTTTCTAATATCCTTTAAAGTTTCAGTCATAAATATTTGCTGTGATGGCTTTCTTGTTGTTCCATAACCATAGTTACCACTTTTACCTCCAAAACTTAAAGTTATCATATACAGGAATCTAACAGCTCTTTGAATCTCAGTTAATCTTTCAACGGTACAATTCTTATATTCTTCAAATATATCTCTTCCTGAAAATTCATAATCTAACATTCTTTCAACTTCAGGACCATGATATTTAATCATTTTAAATAAGTTTATAAGTTCCTTATCTATATCATTTATGACTTCTACTTTAGATGGTTCTTTACCAAAGTAAACCCAACCTGCTCCAAAGAAAAGCTCCACGTAACAAGTATGTTCTGGTAGCATGTCTATTATTGTTTTTCTTAATCGTGACTTTCCCCCCATTCTTACTATTGGTGGTTTAAGCATAGTATTTTTAACCATAATAAAACCTCTTTTCATCTAGCTTTACTACAATTATACAGAACATACGTTCGTATGTAAATATAAAAAAATAGTATGTAATTAAACATACTATTTTAAAGCAACTCTTCTTCTAGATCATTTAAAACTAATAAGCATGTTGAATAATATAATTTTTCATTTGAAATTCCTTTAATATCTTTTTTTGAAAATTTAATAATAATATATATAATTAAAAATATTAGTGCAATACCAAGTGTTGATAGAATTAAATGCTCTTTTGAAAAATCACTATCAATTAACACTGTTATCAAGGCAACAAATGTACCAGATATTATTCCACTAAATAAACCAATATAATATCTAAACATCTCATTTTCATGTCTATTCATTTTTAATTCAATAAAAGCTATTTCTTGTTTTATATCCAACTTATTATTTTCTATTAAATTTATATAATGTAAATATAATTTTTTATATAAATAATCTATTTCATTTCTTTCAGTTTTGTCTTTCAAAAAATTCTTATGAATTTTTCCATAAATCTCTTCCATTCTTTCTTTTTCTTTATTATTATTAATTTTATCAGATGTTTTTTTCATTTCATTAATCTCCTAACATAATAATTTTCAACTACCATTTACATTCAATTTTAAACATCTCTTATATTTTTATTAACATTATATAACATTTTTGTTAATAAAAAAAGTTATCTATTCTGTAAATTAAAAAACTATATAGCTAACAAAACAAAATATGAAAAAATATAGTAATAATTCTGTTAATGTCAACATACCATAAAATAATTCCAAAGTCATTACCTTCTATTTATGATAAATACTATTATGATTATGATACTTTTTTAACGTTTTAAACATATATAAAGTAAAAAAAGCTAGGCAGGATTAACCCACCTAGCTTTTCTATTATATTTTCTTAACAAATTCAGCATTAACAAATCCAACTTTTCCATTTTTAGTTGTTACTCTATACCAACCTATAAAATCGGAATCCACCCAATCAATTCTAAAAATATCACCTGCATTTATCTTATCTACTATTCTAGAATTCAATGATCCTTCTTCTCTTACATTTAAAAAAGTACTTACATTATGAGTAGTAGCCATTTGTAGCTTTTCTACATAATCGGCATTTACATAGCCAACTATTCCATTATACTCAACGTAATACCAACCAAGATAATCTTCATCTACCCATTTTATTTTAAATGTTTCGCCAGCTGATATTGAGCCAATTACTTTAGAATTAGTAGTTCCTTTAGCTCTTATATTTAATTTAATACTTACATTTTTAGTAGTAGCATTGTCTAAAGTAAAATTATTTGAATCAATGAATATTCCATTAGTGAACTCATTCATATCACATCCACCACTTACACCAGCTACACTTCCATTCTCTGAATATTGGAATCCAACCCAGCTTGACCAAATATTATTAGCTCCAGGAGTAGATACTCCATAATGTGCAATCCAAACTGGATAATTACCTAGTCTACTATCTAAGTTGTTATTTGCAAAGCTTGTATATGTATATACAACAACTTCTTTTCCAGTAAGTCTTTTTACCTCTTCTAAGAATTCTATACACATAGAAGTTAAATCTCTTGCTCCTACACCTTCAGTAGTTTCTATATCTAAAGCTAATTTACAATCATAATTAACTGCTCCTATTTCATTTAAATAATTTACGAAAAAATTTGCTTGATCCTTGGCTCCTTTATTAGCTCTAAAGAAATGATAAAATCCTACTCTTAATCCTTGCTCTTTCGCTCTCTCATAATTTTGTTTAGCATATTTATCCTTAAAGTAATTACCTTCTGTAGCTTTAATATAAACTACTTCTACACCATCATTTTTTACACTTTGAAAATTTATATTTCCTTTCCAGTTTGATACATCAATTCCTTTTAAATTATTATTGTTTCTACTTTGCATTATTAATTCCTTCTTTCTTTTAAATTTCTATAATTAAAGCCAATAAAAAAAGACTATCTCTAGTCCTATCTATTACCTTAATAAACTATTTGTTTTCCACTGGCACATAGTTTGATATTGCAGCTAGTTTACTTTCTAAATCAATATTCTTAGACTTAAGCTCTTGGTTTTCTTCTTGTAACTTCTTTAATATCTCTGAATTTTCTAAAACAGCCTCTTTCCCTTTATTAACTTCTCCAGCAATACTTTGTCTTAATTCTTTTACATCTGTTGGTGATAACTCTGGAAACTTATCCATCATCATTTTGTCAAATTCATAAGCTTTAGAACTTAATTTCTTTTCTACTGATTCTGTGATACGAAAGTTTTCTTCAACTACATTCCACACTTGCTTTGCTACATCTATATACTGTTTATTTTTTATTATCTTTTCTTCTAACCCACTTTTTTGTAATTTACTTTCTAATACTTTAATTACTAATTTTAAAATTGTTTTTAACATTTTAATTCCTTCTTTCTTAATTTTATTTATAAAAAAAGAATCATAATTTATTATGATTCTCTTTATCTTCTTTAAGTTGTATTAATGCATTTTTTAATTTACTTGGTACTGGTACACCTAATTCACTTGCATTTTCTATAATGCTTATGCCTTCATTGGCTATGTAAAAATAGCATACCAAAGTTCTAAATATCCAATTTCCTGTATTTAAAAGTCTGTCTAACATTACAGCTACTATAAGAATAGTGAAAATAACTCCCTTTCTTGCTATTCCTTTAAGTCCTATATTGCTGCTTAAATCTTTATTAACATAGCCTTTAGTAATGCCAGTAATATAATCTAAAGCCATTAAGACTATAAGTATAACTAAAGGGGTGTCCCATGCTCCTAATAGCCATGTAAATAAAGTTCCTATTGTTACAATACCTATCTTTAAATAATCAAATATATTTTCCATAGTCTATTCCTTCCTACATGTATTTAGCTAATATACTATTACTTTTTAATTTTAACTTTCCATTTTCAACCTTAAAATTTTCTAAATTATTAAGTAAATAATAATCTTTATCTACAACTATAAATTTATAATTATAGTCATCTCTTTCAGGACCAAAATAACTCATATCTTGTATTCCACCAGCATGAAGTTTTATATCTCCAGTTGATTGAGAATAAAATAAAGTAACTTTATTTTCAAAGTTTTTTATAGAATTATCCATAATAACCCTCCTTTCTATTTAAGCTATAGCTATTAACATAGCTGTAAGTGGTCTAAACTGTACATCACCAGCATTTTGGGCATTTTGTATTTTACAGTAACCTTGAACTTCACATACAACAAGTCCATTTTCTATATAATCCCTCCCACCAGTACAATGTATATGGAATGGGAAGAAATCGCCACTTGTTGAGTAATAATATCCTCTTAATGCGACTGTCCATTTAAGAGAGTTTCTTCTTTTAGTAAATTCAGCTGGTAGTTTTATATATGCTTTACCTGGATTACCAATTGGAATGTCGAATGAGGTTACGTATGTTAATGCATGATATGCATGTCCAGTACCAGCGTTAAACCATTCAAGTCCATCTTTACCTAAAGATGCATAAGTACCATCTTCAAAAGTCCCTTTGAATCCTAGACCATCCATTTGATAGTTAGCTGAATAAACTTCTCCACCTTTTGGTGTCCACTTAACAGCTCCGACATCACCTTCATAGATTCCAATTTCACTAACATAAACCCAACAAAATTCATCCCAATTAACGCCACTTTTCATTCCATTATGGTCAAATCTAATCCATACCCACTCATGGTTACCTGTATTAAATTTATATGTAAATGGTTTTTCTTCAGTTGCATTACTTTGAGAACCACCTTGAGCTGTTAATACACAAATTGGTTGTGCATAATCACCATGTTCAGTATCACTTAAAACAACAAAAGCATCCATTGATTGAACATTCTTTTCACAAATATAATGGAAGTTTATTGTATAAGTAGTGTTCTTTTTAACTTTATAAGCTTTATGAGTTTGTAAGTATCTTTCTGGATTGTTATATGCTGCTCTATTTTTTATTGCACCAGTAATTCTTCCCTTAAATCCATACCCACTATAAGGACCAGACCAAAATTCATTTCCACCATGAAGCCACCCACGATCTCCACCATGAAAAGAACTGTTTGGAAGTATATTTGATACACTACTTCTTTGTTCTACAGTAAATTTAAATTTATCATTGCTTTGTTTGAATTCTGTAAATTGTTGTAATGTTACAGCTCCAGCTACTTTTCCATCTAAAGCATTTATTCTACTTTCCGTGTTTCCTACTCTTTGAGTGATTCCATTCAAACTAGCTGTAACTTCTGTAACTTTGTTATTAACTACTGTTAATTCTTGCTTACTAGCTTTACCATTTATATTTGTTTCTAAGCTATTTGTTTTACTTTCTGTATTAGAAACTCTTTGTGTAATAGAATCTAAGTTAGCTTTAATAGTAGCAATTCTATTATTAACTTCTGCAACTTCTTGTTTAGATGCTTTTCCACCTAATGTAGTTTCTATAGAATGTGTTTTACTTTCAGTAGAACTTATTCTTTGAGTTATACTGTCTAAATTAGTTTCTATTATTGCCACCTTATTCTTAGCTGTTGACATTTCAGTTTTTAATACATTAACTGATTCATCATTTTCAGTTATATCAAAAACAGTTGCATAAGCTATATGCCAAATTATTGGATTGCTAGATGTTGGAGTTCCCCCTCCATCTAATGCAAAGAAACTGGTACTAGAAAAACTTCCTGTATCACCACATTTTAATAAATGTATATACTCTTCCCACTTACCTGTTCCATTTACTGATGTTAACCATTTAGAACTCCCATTATTCCCTGTTGAATTTGAATACCACCCTATTCTTAATCCAACTGGAATTTTAGCAATAATTTTCGTTACAAATATTGCATTTGCTCTAGTCATATTTCCAAAATAAAATCCACCATGGTTAGGACTTGCACTTCCAACAGTTTTTACTTCTATACAATATTGTGAATCAGTTGGACATCCATTTATTTTAGAAATTCTTGAAGTTGTTACTGTTCCATTTCCATTGTTATTGTAAGTTTTAATATTGTTAGAACTATTTTTAAATGTAGGATCACTAAATAACATTTTACCTAAGCTCATGGCACTAGCTAAATCTTTAGCGTTATTAGCTAAATTATCTACAACATTTATCTTATTAATTAACTCTGTTTTTGTTTTATCTATGTCTGATTGTTCAACTTTAAGAGCAATTTTATTTTTTAATATATCAATATTACTTTCTACGTTATGCACTTTATTATTAACTGTTGTTATTTCTGCATTAACAAAAGCTTTAGCACTATTTAAAGCATTATTAGCTTTATTAGTTGCATCTGTACTTGCTGCATTAATTGCATCTTGTTTAGCTTTATCTGCTCTTGCTATAGCCGTATCAAGATTTTCCTGTGCTTGTTGTATTCTCTTTCTTTCTTCTTCTGTAATCTTGCCATCAGCTGAAGCTATAGCTTGTTCTCTTGCAAGATTAGCTTTTGCTATAGCTATATCTGTAGCAAAACTTTTAGCTACAGCTAAATTAGAATTTATTTTACTTATTAAATCTCTATTTATATTACTTACATTAGTTGTAATACTTTGAGTTGTAGAATTTAAATCTTGAACACTAGCTTTTATACTATTATTTTCTTGTGTAAGTTTACTTTCTACTGTAGATATTTTATCTGTTACTGTTTTTATATTGTCTATAATTAGCTTGTCAGTATCTTCTGGAGCCTCTGTATAATCACTAGCCAATTCTCCTAATTCTATTTTTACATTTCTAACTTCAGTAAATAGTCCACTTCCATAAGTACCATAAAAACTTAAATCACACCACTTTTGTTTTTCATCATTAAGTGTAAACTTTCCAGTAGCTTTTATTCTTGTCCATTCTGTAGTTACATCTCTCTCAACCCAAAATCCTACAGAATATCCACCAAGAGAATAAAATCTAATTTTCCCAACTTTATTAGCTTTTACATCTGCTGATATTGTAATTTTTTTATTTAAATATTTTTCTACAACAGAAGTTATTGAAATTCCTACATATTCATTAGAGCTTTTAAATGGACCTTTACTTTTTAAAAATAGATTTCTTCCACCAAACTCAATATTTTGAATAGATTTATCTATATCTGATTGAGATACTTTACTTTCTATCTGATCTTTTAGAATATTTATCTCGCTAGTGTTTTTATTCAAATGAGTATTAACATTAGTAATTTCTGAATTAACAAAAGCTTTAGCATTATTAAGAGCTTCATTAGCTTTACTATCAGCGTGAGAATTAGAACTATTTATAGCTTCTTCCTTAGCTCTATTAATATTATTATTTATAGTAGTTGTACTCTGAGTAAAAGTTTGTGAATCTACTTTAAACTTTAATGCATTATCTAAAGCGGTTAAGGAAGCTTTTTGACTAGATAGTTCTTTGCTATGCTCTGTAATAGTATTATTTTGTGTAGATAATTCTACATCTAAAGTTCTATCACCTACAGTAACCTTAGTACCCTTAATAGTTTCAGTACCATTATTGTTTACTTCTCTAATAACACTATTTATATCTAGCTTATTACCACTTATATTAGCATTATCAGCTACTTTATTATTATCTATAGCTCCATCTGTAATACCAGCATTATGCACTCCGTCAGAATCAAACATTACAGTTCTTCCATCTTTACCTCTGATAAGTAGTCCATACTCTGTTGTATTATCTTGCTTTCTATATTCTCCTAATATAACTCTGTTGATATTATTTCTATTAATAAGAATCTGATTACCTACAATTTCTATAGTTCCATCTGCACTAACAATTTTATGTTTGCTAGTTGTTATATCTCCAGCCTCTAACTTGTTTACGCTTAAAGAGCTTATTTGTGAGCTACCTATAGCTCCCTCTGCTATAACTGCACTTCCTGCTGTAATAGCATTAGTTTTAAAGTTATCTGCTGTTAAGTTTCCAGCAAGAGCATTTTCTAAAACTGCAGTTTTATTTTCTAATATCCCAACTTTAGCAACTGCTGCATTTAAATCAGCTATATCAGCTTTACCAGCTTTTATTTGTTGAATTATAGCATGAATTGCATTAAGTTCTGTTATAGATGCCTTAGTAGCTTCTAAAGTTCCTATTCTTGCTACTACTGCATTAAGATTTTGTATATCAGCTTTATTAACATGAAGATTTTCTATTTCTGCTAATATAGCTTTTAATTTAGCAACTTTTATTACATTCGCTTCAAAATCTTCTATCTGTTTAGTAGTAATAGAATCTATTGTACTTCCATTGATGGTACCATTGTCTGTAGTAATGTTAGAAACTGTATCTGAAGTTTCTTGATTCTCTTGTTGAATATCTTCGAACTTTAATACTGCATTAGCTAATTCTACAGTATCTCGTGAATGATCCTGAGGATACTCTAATGTTTTGACTATCCTCTGTTTATATTTAACTTTATTATTTTTAGATAGAAGTGTAATGGTATCTCCTAGCTGATAGTCTAAAATATTTTTATATTTTGGATTTAATTCAGCTAAATTAAGAATGCTTGCACTATAAGAGCGAAATGGCTTTGAAAGTTCTTCTAATTTAGCCCTGGCATCTTCTAAAAGATTTTCTTTAATAGTGTACCTTTCATCCTTCCAATAGATTGTTTTAACTTTACGAGAATACTGATAGTTTTCTACATAGTTTTTACCATTATTTATATCTTCAAAAGTTAATCCATCCTTGCCCTCTGCAATAATCCTAGTTGCAAACTTATAGGAATCTGATTGAATTTGTAGAGCTATAAGATTAAGTGAATCTATAAAATAAGTCCCTTTGTCTTCTCCTAAATGTTCATAAACTTCTATTTGCTTTTTTAAGGTATTGAAAACTATATCTACTCTATAAGTCTTTTTAATTTCTTGAACTATTTCTAAAGCATTCTTATTAGTACATCTAACAGTTCTCTTTTTCTTTAATGTATTATTTTTTACTGTCCATCCAGTTCCTACTATAGCTAAATTTAAAGATGCTGTTATAGGCTGTTCTACGCTTTCAAATCTATCGAATATGTTAGCTTCCAGTTCCTCCAAATTAAGCACACAATCGAATCTGGTGTAATTTACCCCTACATCTCTTGCTTTAACAACAAATTCAGCTTCTTTAGTTTCTATATAGCATTCTTCTTCTATCAAATTATAAAATTTATCTTTTTTATGTAAAGAAAAAGAGAGTGTCTTATCTCCAGTTGCAAGAACACTCTCTATACATAAATCTTTATAATTTATTAATCCAGCTATAAGTTTTTTATTTTTGTCTTTAAGTTTAAGCATAGTCTAACCTCCCTCTATTTAAGGTCTACAGTTAAACCTCCATCTGCTAATTTAGTTACATAAACTTCTGCCCCTGCAACAGCTATTTTCTTAAGAATTTCTCCTTGTGCAACTACAGTAACTACATAGTTACCTTTCTCGAATGTTGGCTTAACTTCTTCTTGTTCTTTAACTTCTGTGTAATTAACATCCACTACATTTCCTTTATTGTTTTTTTCTTTATTAAATTTTCTTTTATTTTTATTTGCCATAATTTAAACCTTCTTTCTTAAATTTTTATATATAAAAAGAGCCTAGTTTCCTAAGCTCTAAATAATTATTCTCTTATCCAAATTCCTAAATCATAATCTATTCCTATTTTAGCTTTTATATTTGCTACAGCTATTGCTATTCCTACACTTGTAAGACTTGAATTACATAGTTTTGAATTATCCCACATATCTGACATAATACTTAGTTCTTTATCATTATTAATAACACTAATGCTTTGCTCTTCATTTTGTATTTGAGGAAATTTATATTGAATTAATTTAGCATAATTGCAACTTCCTATGCTTAAATTAAGACATGATACATATTCCAAGTGTTGAAATGCACTATAACTACTATCATTAATTATTAAACCTTCTCTTAGAATTGAGTTTATACGACTAAACTCATATGTTGAATGGTAATCAATATAATTAAAATATCTACTCAATAATATTAATGTCAGTATAGTTATTTGCTTATCAGTAATTTTAGGTATAACATCTAAAGCTTCATTTAAAACTAATTCTTTAATAGGATTTCCTTTAATGATAGTTCTATTTACCAAAGTTTCAACTAATAATTTCTTTGAAATTTGTTCACCACGTCTAGCATAATTCTTTTGTGCTTCATATATGACATATCTAATATCAGGATCTTCTGTATTTTTTATATATTCAGGATTCTTTGAATTTAAACTTTCTAAATAATCATCTAATATTTTTTCAGCACGTTCTTGTACTATTTTTTCTACATTTTCTCCTAAATCATAAAAATTACTTTTAAAGACGCTCATAGCAATATCCTTAACATCAGAATATGATAATCCAGAATTATTTATAATAGTAACTTCTTTACCTTGAATATTTGTTGAATTATCACCACTATCTATTCTTTGCCCATTAAGCATTATCTTTTCCCCCAATATTTATATTTACTTTTTCTCCACTTTGAATATTTGTTGAATTATCACCTGATTTAATAGTTTGTACATTTTTACCATCTCTCTTGTTTCTAATAAACAATCCTGCTATAGCTACTAAAATAGTTACTCCTATTCCACTGAAAAGCCACTCCTTATTTTCTATTATCCATTCCAAATTATTCACTCCTTAAAATATAAATTTTGTAATTTACATTTTAAATCTTATTGAAAATTTTGTCAAAAATTTTATTTATTATAAAATTTTATATCTTGTAATTGGATATTTTTCGTTCAATACTATTTTATTCCCACATTTATTACACTTATGTTCAAACTTAGGAGGATTAGATAACCAATTATTTTTACCATTAGGAATCATTTCTCCTTTATTACAAAAATCACATATATACTTAACCAATACTGGTTTTACACAAAATTCTTTTTCCATTTTCATATCTCCATTAAGATTAAATAATAAAAGTATTATTTTAGAAATTAATTTTATAACAAAAATTTTTATTCCTAATTAAAATACAAAACAATTTAAGCCTTTTCCTACTTGTGTAGCTTTTTCTCTAAATTTTAGAACTTCTGCTTGAACAAGTTGAGAGTTTGCTAAAAATAAATCCATATTAGTTACATAAGTTTGAATGTTAGCAACAGTATTTTGAGTTAAACTACAACTCATTGTTAATACTGTTTGTTTCATTCCATCTTTTTCAACCTCTACTGTACCATTTAAATTAGTAGATTCTGTTATTGTACTTGTTACTTTTACATTTTCTTCTGACATTTTAATTCCTTCTTTCTTTTTATTTTATAAATAGCGTGGCTCATATTTTATTACCACATCACAACTATTTTTACTCAAAATAATTTCATTGTTTCCTGGCATTAAAAAAGGAAACTCCCAAAAATCTTCGGTGTCTTTAAACTTGTTAGCACCTTCTTCTAGGATAGTTCCCTCTTTACCATCTATTATTATTTTTTTATTTGCATGTAAATTTCTAATTATTATAGGATCATTGGCCAAACCATCTAATTTTAAATCTACTAAATCTATACTTGGAGTAATTTCAACGATAGCTTTAGTCTTATAGGTCCCTAATACATTTATTGTTTTAGTAGTTATTCTATTTAAACTTTCAATTATTTCACTTCCAAAAGCCTTACATTCAAATTCAATATTTAAATATAACCATTCATCTAATTCAGTATCTTCTATAGAAGAATCCCTAATCTTCCCCTTAAAATAATTACTTAAATTTTTAAATTTTATTGTTGCTTCATCTAAAAATAATTCATTGAATTTTGATATATTTTCATAAATTTCATCTCTTGTTTTACCTTCAAATAAAATTTTTATAGTAATACTCTTTGAGATTTCATCTTTATCTATTTTAGAAGGTTGTATTAACTTTTTACTAACAGTAGCATTAAACTTTTTTATATCTATTCCATTAGCGAACATATTTTACCTCCTTCTACACCTTACAGCTAATTGATTTGAAACTACATCTACAAGTTCTCTATTGCCTACTTTAACATTATTCTCTAACGTTAATTTTTCAAAAGCTAATATCATACCCGAAACTAATTTATCAGTTAGTTCTTCTAATTTAGATTCAGCATTAAAATTATTATTTATATTAGAATTTTGAATATAATTATTATTTATATTATTTATTAAATTCTGACTTTCAAGGCTATTTCGTGAAAAATAACTGCCACTAGATATTACATCTCTCAACATGTTAACCGACTTACTGTGTGGAATAATTTTTTCTCCACCACTAAATCTCCTAAACTCAGGACCACTTAAACCGACTAAAGTCATTTTATTTCCTTTAGTAGCTATCTCAAATCCCTCTTCACCTACTAAGTGTGTTCCTGATGGTGCGTTATTAGTACCTTTGGCAAATCCTAGCCATTTACCAACTTGCTCTATTTTAGTTTGAATCCATCCTGTTACAGTGAAACTTTTTCCATTTAAATTATCAACCTTATTTTGTACTTCATTTAAATTACTTATAGCTCCTGAAGTATTTGCTTTAACATTAATAGGTGTTCCATTTAAATTTAGTACACCTTCTCTAGTTCCATCTGCATTACTCTTTACATCCTGTAAAGAAGCTATAATATTACCATTAGCATCTACAATCTGTCCTGATGCATTTATTGTAGTTCCACTCATATCATTTAGAGCTCTATTAACATCAATAGCTGATACTTTATGTTGTTTAGCCATTTCTTTAACTTCATTTGAAATAGCAGCAGTATATCCACCGACATTATTATGAAATGAATCATAAACCCCTGTTATTTCTCCTGTTTTCTGGTCTACTGTAACCGAAACTGCTTCCCATGCTCCAGTTGTACTATTTACCATAATATAATTACCTGATTCGGTTATATTCTTTAATCCTTCGTATTGAGCTGTTAACTTACTAAGCATTTCTTGTGATTTTTGATCTTCTCCACTAAGTATTTCTCCATTAAACTTATTTATTTGAGCCAAAATTTCAGGATTTTTCTCACCTAAAGTTTTTAAGTAACCTTCATATAAATCATCATTAATTTTAAGTTTTTGATCTCTTTCAGCTGTTAATGAATCTATTTGCTCCTGAATTGCTGTTCTTTCTATATCATTAGCCTGACTTAAATTATTTTGTAACATTGCTATTTTGGTATCATAAGAACTTTTTATTTTCACATATTCATCATCTCTTATTTTAGCTTTTTCTTCTACAAGTTTAGATGCATCTTCAAGACTTATACTTCTTAATCTATTTTGAAATTCATTTTGAGCATATAATATCTCTTCTTGTGTTTTTCCTATAGATTGTAATTCAATTTGAGCTATTCTATCTCTTTTTTCTTTTATAAGGTTAATTTCTTCTTCACTTAAACCTCTCTTGTCTTCTAGTGCTTTTTGTTCTATTTCAAATATCTCATTTTTTAGCTGTGTAACTTCATCAATATTTGTTTTTGATATTCTTTCAAGTGATTCTAAAACAGCCTTTTCATTTTCACTTAATACATCATCTCTTAGAAAAAACTCTTTCATGGCACTATTAGATTCTTCTTGTTTAGCTTTTATAGCATTTATAGCACTATCACACATATCATTAACACGACTTTCCAAAGCTTCAGAATCTTCTTTTGTAATAACACCATCAACATTTACTTCTGTTAATTTCATATTAAATTCATGTACTTTACCTGTAATTTCAATAACCCTATCTTGAAACTCTTTACTTATATTTTTTGAAAAATCCTTATAAACTAATCCCATTTGGATTAACTCATCCTTAGATTTTGCATTAACACCAGTAAATTTAGCAACTGCTTTTTCTAACCAACTCATTTGATCTGTAGTATATAAGATATTCTTATTCATCAATTCACTATGCGTTTTATATGCTATTACTCCAGCTGTTAAAGCTGCTATAGACCCAGCAACAGCTAATGTAACTGGATTTAATAATCCCATTCCATTTGTCAATAATCCTACACCTTTAGTAGCTGAATTAGCTGTTTTACCAACTTCAAGCATTTTTTCTGCATTTTCTGCTGATTTTTTAGCAAGTTTTCCATAAACACCAACTAAACTTCCCGCTCCTTGGACTACTCCACCAAGCATTTTAGTTGTTGCTCCACCAGCAAACGTAAATAAACCAAATTTAATTATTGCTTGTTGAGTTTCTGTATCTAAACTTCCAAACCATTCTATAAGTTTACTTAATTCCTCTATAAAATCATTTATATGTGGTACTAAATGTTCTCCTACTTGTATTCCTAATCCCTCTAACTGGCTTTTCAATTTAGTTATATTTCCATATGCATTATTTTGCATAGTATGAGCCATTTCATTTAAGGCCCCATTAGAATCAGTTATTGATTTATGCAATGTTCCATATTCTTCATTAGTACCAGCTAGTAAGGCATTTAAAGTATCTATTTGAGTTTTTCCACCTATCATAGCAAGATAAGTATTTCTTTGTTCTTCAGTACATTTACTTAACTTAGTATTTAATTCTTTTAATACTACATTAATTCCTTTAAAACTACCTTTACTATCAAATGCATTTAATCCTAACTTTTTCATAGCTTTACCAGCTTGGCCAGCTCCACTTGTTAAGTTAACTAATACAGAGTTAAGTGCAACACCAGCCTCACTTCCTTTAAGACCTCTATTCGCTAATACCCCTATATAAGTAGCACTTTCTTCTAATGGAACTTTTAAGTTTTTCATAGTTCCACCACAAGCAATATATGCTTCCATCATCATATCAGCTGTAGTATTAGATTTCCTTTGAGCCTGGGCACAAATATCTAAATATCTAGTTAAATCACTAACTTGTAATCCTAAAGCTGATAATGAATCTGTTGTTAAGTCTGATGCCCTTCCTAAATCTAAATTACCTGCTTCTGATAATCTTAGAACTGGTTCTATACCTTCTAGCATTTGTTGAGTATTCCAACCTGCAAGAGCCATATATGACATACCATCTGCTGCATCCTTTGCACTCTTAGAAGTGTTTTTCCCCATTTCTTTAGCCTTATCTGATAATTTTATTAAATCATCCCCAGTAGCTCCTGAAATAGCTTGAACATTACTCATTGCAGCTTCAAAGTTCATAGTAGCTTTTAATGCATATCCAGTAAATGCTACTACTGGAGCTGTTGCTTTCATTAAATTACCGCCCACTGTAGACATTCCTTGGCCAAAACTTTTCATATTAGAGCTTACTTTTTCAGCTCTATTCGCTATTTCTTCCATCTTTTGTTTATATTCAGTTAATGGTACTTGTTGAATAGCAACTTTATTATTACTTAGTTCTTTATTTAGTAACTTTAATTCATTTTCAGTCTTATTTATCTCTTTATTAGCTGAATCTAACTTAGATTGATATAAAGTTAATTCTTTTTCAGCTTTTTCAATAGCTTTAGTGTTATCACTCTCGGCATTTTTTAAGTTTTCAAGCTCTTTCTTTTTCTCCCTTACTTTTTCTGCCGATTCTTGCATTATTTTTTTCTGTTGTTCAAGCTTAGTCTTACTTATATCATATTTTTCTTGTAAATAAGTTTGTTTAGCCTTCAACTGATCTAATGCACTTCCATATTCTTTAGTTACTGATGATACACTTTTATATTCTTCTTCTAAATTTTTAAGTTTACTATTTAATTCTTCTATAGGAACATTTTTAAGTTTATCTCCAGTTTCAGAAATTTCAGTTTTTAAACTTTTCATTTCTGTTTCTGTCAATGATATTTCTTTAGTAGCATTATTTAATTGAGTTTTATAAGTTTCTAGTTGCTTTTCGGCCTTTTCTATAGCTTTAGTATTATCTCCTTCAGCACTCTTTAACTTTTCTAACTCCTCTTTCTTCTTTTGAATACGTTCCTTAGATTCTTTTACTTTATTGTTATATACTTCTAACTTTGTCTTTTGTACATCATACTTTCTTTCTAAAGTATTTAATTTAGTTTTTAATCCTTCCTGGCTTTTTTCAAAATCTTTACTTCCCTTAGCTGTAGCTTTGTATTCTTTATCAAGGAACCTTAACTCTCTATTTAAAGCTTGTATCTGCTTACTAGCCCCTTTATCTTGTACTCCTAGTTACGTCAAAGCGTAACGAGTAATTGCTCGTCAGCCACGTTACCACCCCCTTTAATCTAAAACTTTTAACCTTACTGGTTCATCTTCAACCTCATGGAAGTTATTGCTCTTCTTATTCTTTGAAGTTTTACTATTAATAAATTCACTATGAACTTCTATTTGCTTAAAAATTTTAGCTGGCGTAGCTTCCCAAAATTCTTTTTCACTTTTTCCTAATATAGTAGTGTAACAATAGTAAAGCCAATCTAAATCAATATCCTCTTTACTATTGTTACTTTTTACTTTTTTCCCTTTGTGCTTATAGGCAATGACATATTTACATAGTCAATGGCTTCTAATCTTAAAACTGCTAGAGCAAATAATAAATTACCATTCTCAATAAAATCTTTTCCGAGTGGTTCTTCAGGATCAGATTTTTTTCTCAATGTTGATGCAATAAAATTAATTGCTTCTACATCATCAAAAAGTTGTAATTTTAAAAATCCCTCTGCAAAACTCAAATTACTTAATTCCTGATATACTGCTATACTTTTCATATCAAACATCATGATATATTCTTCGCCTTCAACAGTAATATCAAGTTTCTTTTTTAATAAGCTCATATAACTCCTCCTTGTAATAAAAAAAGAGCATCTAAGATGCTCTTTCCTATGCTACTTCTTCATCTAAAAATCTAACTTTTTCAAAGAATTTTTGTAATTTATTTGTATCAACATCAGGATCAGCTGAATCAAGTGAAAAATCTATATCACCATCAACTGTTCCATTAGAAAATGGTAATGCTCTTCCTGTTATAGTTTTAGATGTAAACTCAATATTTTCACCAGCTGTTTTATTTGAGTTTTCATCCATTGAAAGTTTAACATTATAGAAAACTTTATTCTCATAACTCCCATCACTATAAGTTTCTTGAAAAAGTATAGCTACTCTAGGTGGTTGATCTTTTACATTTGTAGTAGTACCGCCTTTTTTATTTTTCTTACCTAACATTTTTGCTGCTAACTTAGATTTTATATCTGAAAATGTTAAAGTGATGTTTGCTCCTGTTGGCTTTTTAACGTAAATATTTTGAACATTATCAGCGTAGTTATTTCCCTCTGCATAAGTATATTGATATTGTAGTTCCTCTAAATCTTTAATAGGTTCTGGTGTTAAAAACTCTGTTCCCTCTTCATTCCAAAAAGCAACCATACAACTTCTACATCCTTGTTTTTTTCTAGCTTCTGCCATTTATATCACTTCCTTCGTTATTATATAAATCCTTTGAATTTTATAGCTGTATTATAAAATCCATTTTGTAATTTGAAAGGGACTTGAACTTGTCCCCCTTTAAATCCTGCTTCTAACATAGCTTTTCTTACAGTTTCATTTCTAAAATCTATTCTTTTATTAGAATAAACATTTAATAGTATTGTATATTCTCTTATTTTTTCTTTATTATCTGCAAAGACAATACTATTTGAAAAATAATTATATACAACACATTCTTCATCTGAATCTCTTTCCAAATAAGAATTTTTAAATCCTATACTGTCTAAAACATTTTTAATTTTTTCATTCATAGTATCACCTTAAAGCATTTCTAACTTCTTGCCTTAATTTTTCTTTAAGTTGCTTTTGTATTTCTTTTCCTGAGCTCTTAACAGTTTCGTCAAACCAAAATTGATGTTTATTTATATAAATATCACCATTAAAATTTAGCCCCTTATCAAAATAACCCCAGTTTTGAAACCAGAGTGATTTCCATAAATCAAAAGGGGCATTATCTTTACTAAAACCAACATCAATAAAGCAACTTAATCCATATACTCTTTTTTCACCTTTTCCAACATACATATAGCTTGTATTAGAAAATGTTTTTGCCTTATCTGATATTTTCTTTTCTAATTCTTCAGCTGCCTCTTCAACAACTTTTTCTTTTTCAATATGTGATAAATTATCTAACTTTTTTAATATGTTATTAATACCTTTGATTTCTAATCCCATTACTTAACATACTCCGTTTTAATTTCTAAATAAACATTCATTTCTTCAATGTTATTTGCATAGATAATATTATAAATTTTATTTTCATATAAAACTTTATCATCTTCAGTTATTTCTATACTTTTAGGAAACCTAATGTAAAAAGTTTTAGCTATTTTAATTCCTTTACCATTAGCAAGTTCAAATTCTTCTCCTCTTACATTAAGAATCTTAGCTTTTGTTTTTAAAACTGTTTTCAGCTCCGTAATTGGTCTATTATCTTCATCTCTCCCTGGAACTTCTCTTTGAATTTCAATAGGATGTCTAAGCTCATGTGGTTTTATTGTAAAATTTTTAACTCTCATTATTTTTCATCCTTAAATATGTAGCTTCTAATTGAATATATAAACTTAATAAAGCTCTATTTTCCTTATCTTTTTCATAGTATAAGTCAGTAATTAAAATCTTTTGAATCATACTATAAAGAGATTTAATTTCTTCATCATTACACTGGTTTATATAACCTATACTTACACCAGTAGCACTTTTTATTATAGCTACACTACTTTTTATTAAAGAATCAATTAGATTATCCTCATCATCTTCAAATATTCTAAGCCACTCTTTAGCTTCTTTTAAAGTTATCATTTATCCTCACCCATTTTGTCTGAAATAAGTTTTATTAAATCATTCTTTTTAATTGAGCTATCAAATTCTAACTTCAAGTTCTTAGCCATATCTTTTAACTCTGAAATATTCATTTTATTTAGATTTACAGGTTCTTCTGTTAGGATTTCTTCTCCTAACATCTTAGCTGGGAGTAACTTCTGCAAGTCTAAATGCTGATTTCATTTTAATTTTATGGTCTATCCATGCAGTTAAAACAAAACTTTCTAATCCTGTTTTAACATTTTTATCCCTATCAAATAACATTTTTAAATCGTAGTTAAAATGTGAATATTTATAATCACCTACTACTGGTATTTCAGCCAAATCACAAAATTCAACTGGAACTCCTAATATCTGTTCTGGAGGTGCCATGTAAAGTGTAGCGTTTCCATTAGCTAAATCTTTTATCATTTTATAATAATCAACTTTTCTCATTGTAACGCTAGCATTTTCTGAATAATCCTCTTCTAAGTCTGCTATAGCTTCTATGATCGCCTCATATAATGTTTTCCCTTTAATTGATTTTATATCGTAATTTGATGAATCTGTTTTATGGTAAAAAGACATTGTAGTTGTTTCTGTTTTAGCATAAGCAACTTTCTTTTCTTTTTTTGCTAATCCACTTTGTAACCCCGCTTCAACAACTTGTACAAGGTTTGTATTAGTTCCATTTAAAACTGTTTCTGTTATATCACAAAAAACTTTGAATTTATTTCTACCAAAAACAACAGTATCTCCATCAGCTTTAAGCTCTTTAGCTGTTGCAGTATCATCTTCTAAAAAGTTATCATCACTTAAAGAAAATGTTATTTTAGGTATTTCTAAATTCGTTATGTTAGTAAAAACAGATAATTTTCTTAGTGGATTTTTAGCCATAGGTTCATATAATAAATCATTCACCATTGTACTTGGTAAAAATTTATCCCCATTTCCAAGAGTAGACCCAACTCCTAAAGCTGCTAAAACTTTTTGAGTTGGGTTTTGTTTTGCCATAACACTTCTTATTAATTCAGCTTTAGCATTTAACACCTTATCCTCTTGAGTATTTCCTAATCCTTTGTTTTGCTCCTCTAGTTTAGCCGCTGCTTCATCATCAAATTTTTTTAATCTAGCTGCTATTCCTTTTTCTCTCTCCTCTAAATCTCTAACAACATTAACCTGTTCATTTCTAGCTTCAATTGTTGTTTTACCATCCATATACATGGCATTTAATTTTTCATTTTCCTTCTTTAAACTTGCTCTTACTCCATCTAGCATTTGTTGAATTTCAAATCTATTCATAATTATTCTCCTCCATATTCCAATTATTTATTTTATTATTTACTCTATCTATCAATGCTTTTACATCAGAATCTATTTTTTGATTTTTTTCATCATTCATTCTCCTTTCATTATTTTGAGTATTTAAAAAAGCCTTCGGAATATTTTTATAATTTCCTAAGGCTTTACTATCATATTTAGCACTTATTTTTATTTCTTCTGTAACTTCATCACACAAACCATATTCTAAACATTCTTGTGCGGTAAGCCATGTATCTCCATTTGAAAATAAGAAATCCAACGTACTATCATCTAACTTACCATTTGATCTATTTATATATGTTTGCTTCATATTATTATCTATTTTTTCTAAAAACTTAATACCTTTTGCTAAAACATCACTATTCCCATAAATCCCTATAGATGCTCTATGTATCATCATAACAGCATTACTAGGCATAGATATATGTGTTCCAGCCATAGCAATTACACTTGCTATACTCGCTGCCATTCCATCAATATAGACATTTATTTGACAGTTATCTGCCTTTCTTCTAAGTACATTAAAGATTGCATATCCTTCAAATACATCTCCCCCTGGGGAATTTATATAAACATTCAATGTACTTATATCTCCTAAGCTCTCTAACTCTTCTGTAAAACTTTGTGCAGAATGAGCACAATAGCCCCCACCCCAAGAAGCTATTTCAATATATAAATAAATATCTGCTTCCGAAGGATTATTAGCTTTCGCTTTTATTTCCCAAAACTTTTTCCCCATAAAATCACCTCACTTTATTTATTTTTAGGTTTATTCAAATTTCTAATCATATCCACAGGAATTAAGTCTTTACTAACATAATAAGTATCACCCCCTTTAATAGGTGGCATATCTTCCAAAGCTCTTACCTCATCTGGACAAAACCATCCAGTACGAACTCCTTTAAAATAAAACTCTCCTCTTGTTTTCATATCTGCTCTTGCAAATCCATTTAAAGAAATTTTTACCTTTATGCCTTCATCCCTTTCAGTATTAGGAATACACTTTTTAGTAAATTCTTGTTCATACATTCTAGCTGTAGGTAATATACTATCTTTTAAGTATAATAAATCCTCTACATTAGTAGCTTTTCCTGTTAATTTTCCTTGTATTGTATAAACTCTTTCTACTCTTTCCACTGTTATTTCTTCAACTGCTGCTACATTAGGATCAATAAAAGAACTTTTTTTAAGCTCTTGAAATTCTTTTCCATTATCAACATATAATATCCCATTAGACTTAAACCTATTTATCATCTCGTTATAATTAGCCAATTCCTCTTCATTTAATTTAGCCTGTAATTTTATGACTAAATTAGCTTTTAATCCATCTTTCATCTGATTTAAGCTAAATTCTTTAATTTCTCTATCATAATCAACTGTATTCCTTAGCACATCTAACGGACTTATAGGCGTATATCCATCTGTAGTTACATAATTTACTGCTATTATATGTGAACTATGAACATAATTAATAGCACCATCTTTACTTATAGCATAATATAATTCTCTGCTATCTTTCTCCATTTGTGGAGTAACATTATCGGGGTTCATAACCCAAAGTCTTTCTAATCTGTTATTAAAGCCATATTCTTTTATTGCATAAGCTGCTCCCTTAGTATTTCTTAATGTTTCCATCAACCTTATAAATTGAAATGTACTTTGAAAATTATTAGGACCATATTCAAATAATCTAGCTAAATCATTTTCTCTAGGCTTTAATTTTTCATAATCTTTATAAACACTAATAGGTGCACTTGCTAAAGCATTGCTAAGTAAACTAACTGCACTAAATATATTTTCATTTGTATTTAAATCTCTATTAAAGAAACTAAAATTACTAAAATCTCTATTTATATATGCTTTATAAGGAGTTTTAAAAAATCCTATTATTTTACTGAATATACCCACTTTCTCTCCCCCCTTTCAAATTTTATATTGGTGGAGAATAGAATATATCTCCAGTTATTACTTGTAATTTCTTAGTAGCTCTATAATGTGCATTTATAGTAGCTGCCATTGGGTCTATTTTTTCATGAGATTTCTTCTTATCAAGCATTATATATTCTTGTTTATGTTGAGTAGCAACTGCATTACTAGCACTCCATGAATACAATCCATCTTTACCATGTTTTACTTTTCCTTCATACAGTTTATCTCGATAGTCTTTAGTAGGTTCATTTAAAGTAAATGGCCCTTGTCTAACCTCTACACAAACATATCCTTCAAATTCTAACTCTTGAATAAATTGAGTTGCATTCATAGGGTCATATGTTATTTCTAAAATTTTTATTTTATATTTTCTTTCTATATCTTGAAAATATTCTTTAACATATCCATAATCTATTACAGCTCCAGGGCAAACTGTTAAATTGCCCTCTTCTACCCATAAATCAAACCTATACTTACCTTCTCTTAATCTTCTTTGATAAGCTTCATCAGGTATCCATGAATGTTGGAATGTATAATACTCTCCGTCTAAAAAAAATTCAAATGATATAGAAGTTAAATCTAATTTTGTACTTAAATCAACACCTAAAATACATGGCTCACCAGTAAAATCTTCAAGAGTTTTTTCAGTTTCGGCCTTTTCCCACTTCTCCATATTCATGTAACCATCTTCTCTATCATCACACCAAATATTCATATTCTTAGTTTTAAATATCCTCATTTTTTCAGGAGCATCTAAAGCTACTTTTAAATCACCTCTCAATTTTTCCATTCCAAATTCAGTTAATGTTACTATTGGATTAGCTTTAGGCCATACTTTTTCATCTTTTATATCATCATCTTTTTCAAGCTCACATATCATTATGAAATATTCATCATTTTCAACATCTTTAATGTCTGGATTTAATACTTTTGATACATATTTATATTCAAACATCATAGGACAATTTATATTTGTTCCTGCTGTACTTATAATAACTATTAATGCGTTAGGTCTAGTCATACCAGTATTTAAGTTATCATATATCTCTGATGTAACATGATCCTTATATTCATCAACTATTGCTAAGCTTGGATTGTTAGCATTATCAGTATTTTTAGCTTCTCTTGATAATGGTTGTATAAATGAACCACTTTTTAAATGAGTTATTTTCCCATATGCCGTTTTATATTTCCCCTTGAAAAAGTCTTTTTCATATGGATGTGATAAATGATAATTTATTTCTCTATAAACAATATCAGAACCATCTTTATTCCAACCTGTTAAATAAATTTCACTATTATCATCAGTTATAAAACACTCATAAGTTGCAATTAAACTTAATAGCTCTGATTTAGCATTTTTTCTTCCAACACTTATAAAAGCCTTTTTGAATCTTCTAAAATCAGTTTTTTTATTTTTCCATCCAAATAAATTGCCTGCAATAAATAATTGCCACGGAATAATTTCTATTCTTTGTCCCTTAACTATTCCTGTTCTATGTTTAAATAGTCTTGCCCACTCGTAAAAGTCCAATACTTCATCTAAATCAAAGTAATAAGGGAACTCTTCTTTTTGTATTTTATTTATATCCTCTATAAATCTTTTACAAGCCCATTTATGCTTTTCACACGCAACTACTTTTCCATTAACAACATCTTCAGCATAGGTATATATAATTCCAAAAAGTTCTTCTCCACTCATATCCTATCGCCAAACCTTTTTTGTCCTTCTGTTTTTACTTCTCCATTATCAGAGTTATTAGTTGGAACAACTAATCTACACCTACTTGAAATACTTAATCCTAAATCACTTGCTGCAGCTCTGCATGTTTTAAAAGCTTTATTTTGCATAGACAATAATCTTTCGTAATCATCATCTATAACCTCTAGCTCTTCTAAAATCATTTCACCCTCTGCATTCTTTTTTTCAACTTCAATAATTTTTGTAGGTCCTCTTGCCTCTACTGCTTTTGTTATTTTCAAAAATTCTTTTTGTACAATTAAAAATCTAGCCAAACAATCTATATCTAAATTTTTCATTATACCTATATCCATAAGTTCTTTTGAAATTTTATTAAATTCAAGTTTTAATTTTCTCTCTAAATAATCAGGCGCTTTTATTTTATCTGATTTTGCTTTTACTTCTGTAGCCTTTCTTTCTTCAATTTCTTTTTTAGTTAAATGCTTTTTACCTTTATGAAGCAATAAATCAATAGGTTGTCTTGTACCAGCCATAAAAACTCACCTCTTTTCTTTAAAAATTTAATTATTAAAATAAAAAAAACAAACTAAAAATAGCTTGTTTTTCAATACTTTTATATATTTTTTTTCATAAAAATTATCTTTATTTTTAATTTTATATGTAAGCTTTAAAAGCTGATATTTACTAACT
>PPYF01027281.1_pt1 | contig 26487 bp, 18 predicted proteins | sample 1559871 | NCBI WGS metagenome assembly PPYF01 (sample SAMN08240021, study PRJNA423297) | Human gut metagenome, whole genome shotgun sequencing project. | reverse complement strand
AGGTTCCGGATTCCCCTCTTGATGAGTGGATGACGTATCTTAAGAGTGGTAAGGTGAAGGAGGATACGCGCACCCCGGGACTTCAGCAGGTAAAGAAGAAGCTCCGGTATCTGTCGATGTCGGCAAAGGAGAGACGTGAATATGATGCTCATATGGACACAATCATGGTGCAGAATGACGTGCTTGACACGGCTCGCGAGGAGGGATGGACAGAGGGCCTTGAGAAAGGTATGGCGGAAGGCAGAGCACAAGGATTGGCACAAGGATTGGCAGAAGGCAGAGCGGAAGGCAGAGCGGAAGGCAGAGCGGAAGGCATGGCGGAGGGATTGTCAAAGGGGATGGAGAAAGGAGTGACGAATGTGGCGGCAAACCTGATTTCCCTTGGCATGCCAGATGACGTAATAATGAGAGCCACGGGATTGTCTGTCGAGGTTATTGCATCGCTTAGAAAAAGTGAGTAGGAAGTTGCTTTTTAAACAATCTTTAAGGCTCGCTTGAATGAAGCGACGATGATGTAATTGTGCTCTTAGAGTACAAAGAAAATTTGTGCGTACACGATAAATGCCAAGAAGTTAGTTAGCGCTGTTCTTTAAATAAACTTCTAAAAGCGACAAGCATGTTTTACGTGTTGATGATCCTGTCGGAAAGCAATGTGTCATGACTATACAAGAGAGTTTGTCGTTTTTCATTCTGCGAATCTGATCATTTTTTACTAATTTTGCGCCATATAATATCGGAATATGGAAATCACGATAAAAAGCCTTGACGCCCTCCCCGGGGCAGCCGCCGAATTCCTGGGTGCCATCGGCGGAAGAACCGTCTTTGCCTTCCACGGAAGCATGGGGGCCGGAAAGACCACATTCATCGCCGAGGTATGCCGGCAGCTTGGCGCGGCCGACGATTCGGGAAGTCCCACGTTCAGCATACTCAACGAATATCTCGCGGCCGACGGTTCGCCGATCTATCATTTCGACTTCTACCGTCTCGAGTCGCCTCAGGAAGCACTCGACCTTGGCGCCGAAGACTATCTCTATTCCGGTCATCTTTGCCTGCTCGAATGGCCTGACCGGATTGGCACCCTCCTGCCGGAGGATGCCGTCGATGTCGAGATCGTGGTCAACGCCGATGGCAGCCGCACGCTGCGTATGCCCGACAGATGAATCAACCTGAAAGATCCGTTAATATGAGGATAAAGGAGATCGCCGAGACCGGCTCCACCAATACCTGGATCGCGGAAAACGCCTCCGGGGCTGATGCCCCGTTGCTCGTCTACGCCCTGCGGCAGACAGCGGGACGCGGACAGCGTGGTAACTCCTGGGAGTCGGAGCCGGGAAAAAACCTGACCGCATCCGCACTCTTCGTGCCCGGGAACATACATCCCGCGTCTCAGTTCTCCATATCGGAGGCCGTGGCGCTCGCCGTGGCCGACCTCTTGGATGAATATGGCGTGGAGGCTGCCGTGAAATGGCCCAACGACATCTATGTCGGCGACCGCAAGATATGCGGTATCCTGATAGAGCATTCAATCGTGGGGCAGCATCTGTCGCGCACTGTGGCCGGCATCGGTATCAACATAAACCAAAGGGAGTTCCTCAGCGATGCTCCTAATCCGGTATCCCTCTGGCAGCTCACCGGAAAGGAATATGATATTCCCGCAGTGGCCTCGCATCTCGCCTCCTGTCTGGAGAAAAGACTGGCCGAGGCTTGCCGGGCCGACGGTTCGGGCAGGGAAAGCCTCCATAGCGCGTTCATGTCGCGCCTGTGGCGAGGCCGGGGTTTCCACCCTTTTATCGACAAAAAAAACGGAGAGCGTATTTCGGCGCGTATCGCCGCTGTCGCTCCCGACGGGATGCTGACACTTGCGACCCACCGGGGGGAAACGCGCGTCTACGCCTTCAAGGAGGTGGAGTTTTTACTTGATGAAAAATGAAAGATATGGATAACAAGACTGATAAAAAAGAGGAGACTCCCAATATTGCGGAACCCGCATGGAAAAAGGCGCTCGGTCTGGGTCTGCGTTATGGTTTGCCTGTGGTTCTTACCGTCCTGCTGGTGATCTATATGTTCAAGAAGGTGAATTTCACCGAGATGCTCGATCTCATAAGACATGGTGTGGACTACTGGTGGATTCTGCTTGCCATGTTCATAAGCATCTTCTCCCACGTATTCAGGGCTGCCCGCTGGCGCTTGCAGCTGAAGGCATTAGGCATCCGGCCCCCCTTCCTGGCGCTTTGTTGCTCCATATTCGGATGCTATGCCCTCAACCTGGTGTTCCCGCGCCTCGGAGAGGTGTGGCGCTGCACGTATATCGCCTCCTCCGAGAAAGCGTCGTTCACTTCCGTGCTGGGATCGATGATCGGCGACCGTCTGGCCGATACACTCATGGTCTTTCTCCTGCTCCTTTTCAGTTTGGTGGTGGCTTATCCGGCCATCGAGGCGTTCCTGACGAAATATCCTGTGGGGCGCGACCTTGTAGGCCTTGTCTCGCAGTGGTGGTTCTGGGCGGCCATCATCGGCGTGGCGCTCCTTTGCTGGTGGCTGCTGCGTATGTTCCGCCACACATCGGCTGTAGGTAAGCTCAAGGAGATGGCGCTCAACATGTGGAAAGGTTTCAGCGTGGTGGCAAGCATGAAAGGACGCTGGATGTTCCTCTGGCTCACACTCTGCATATGGTGCTGCTATTATTTCCAGCTATATGTGGCCTTCTACGCCTTCGACTTCACCCGCGAGCTTTGTCATACGCCGGGACTGGCCGGCGGCCTGATACCATGCCTCGTGGCCTTCGTGCTCAGCTCGATAGGAATGGCTATCCCCTCCAACGGCGGCCTCGGCCCCTGGAACCTCGCCGTAATGTTTGGGCTCGCCATCTACGGCGTCTCCGACGCCCAGGGCACCGCCTTCTCAATGCTCCAGTGGAGCGGACAGACAGTGATGCTCATAATCCTCGGCATCTTCACCATGATCTATATCTCGGTGAGCCGGAAGGGGAGCCGACGTGCGGCTTCGCTTGCCGATAAAACCATAGAAGAGGCAGAGACGTTATCCTAAAAAATGCGCGTATATGCTGTTCGAACCCAAAGACAATTCACAGGAGAAGGAGGACTTTTTCGATGGTCCCGACATACCGGAGCAACCCAAGGCTCCGAAGAAACCCACATATAAGCCTGAAGACCCGGCCTATTGGGAGGAAGACGAGTCGGAGTGGGAGCACCTGAGACCCAGGAAACGCTGGAAAGTGTGGCTCTGGGCGGGATGCGTGCTTGTCGTGATCCTTCTCGGCGTGGCATGCTGGCTGCGTTATTTCTCACCGTATGTGGAGGATGCCACGCAATACGGCTATGTGGAGCATATCGAGAAACGGGGCACGATCTTCAAAACTTACGAGGGGGTGCTTCTCCCGTATAAGGAGCTGCGCGACACCACCCGCATCTACAGCCGCGACTTCATATTCACGGCCTCCGATTTCGAAGTGGCCAAGCGTCTGAAGCAGGCTCAGCTCGGAGGGTATCCTGTGAGGGTGGAATACCGCCGTTACCATGCCACGGTGCCCTGGCGGGGATCGAGCAAGACCGTGGTCACGGCCGTTGACAGTGTAGATGCCTCGACCATTCTCCCTCCGGAATTCGCACCCCGCCACTGATGTGGCGGTCTGCGACTGATAAACGTAAAGTCCGTGATCCGAATGCGGATACGGATATAGGAAATACGCCCCGCGACGGTCTCGTCGCGGGGCGTATCCGGTTAAAATCGATTCGCAATTACATGACTGGTATCCTGCATCGGCGTCTATAGCGTCCGATACTGTATTATTTTATCAGGGTGCCCCTGAACTTCTTCCCTTTCAGGTCGGGACCGAAATAGAATCCCGGTTCCGCAGGCTGGTTGTAGGCTATGTTCTGGTTGGCGACGGAGGCGCGGTAGGCCGGGTCTTCCATGAAGGTGTGAAACCGGTAGGCGGTCGGTATGGGTGTCACATAGAGGCGCAGACTGTTGTTGTCTTCCGTGCGCATGAGCACCTCCTCGCGCCAGTCGCCGAGTATGTCTGCCTGGAGTGCCGGATTGGCTTTCGTGCCGTTGTTCCACATGGTGCCCTCGAACACAGTCAGCGGAGCGCAGCCTCCGGTCGACGGATCATACTTGCTCACCACGTTCTTGTCGAGCATCTCTCGAAGCATGTCACCGTCCCACCACACAGCCATGTTGACGGGCACATTGGCTGAGATCTCGCTCTTGAAATCCTTTTGCGGAGAGATCACTTTCCCGTCGAAAGAGAGCACCCCTCCTGTATTGGGCGACCATAGCTCCACTCCGGGATGATTGGGGTCGATGTCAGCGGCCATGCAGCGTCCTATATCCTTGTTGCTGGGATACTGGAGTATGACCTTGCCTGTGGCGGCCTCACGCAGCGAGGTGCCGTCTTTCTTGTTTTCATGACAGCCCCATACGTAGTATTTCGTGTTGTCGGGGTCGCTGAGAAGGTGTATGGCGTCGCCATGTCCCATGCCGGTGGTGTACAGGCCTTTGCCGTCGTGGTCCACAGCCATCTGGCCGTAGATTATCTCATCGCATCCGTCGGCGTCCACGTCAGCCACACGCAGGTTGTGGTTTCCCTGGCCGGCATAGGCTCCGTTGCCGGGAGTGTCGGAATCGAATATCCACTTCACTTTGAGATCCTTGCCATCCCAGTCGTAGGCGGCGAGCACGCTGCGGGTGTAGTAGCCGCGTGCCATCACAGCCGATGGGCGGACTCCGTCGAGCCATGCCACGGCGGCCAGGAAACGGTCGGCGCGGTTGGCGTAGCCGTCGCCCCAGTCGGCTATGTTGCCACGGGGAGGTATGTAGTCGACTGTAGCCATGGCTTCTCCGGTGCGGCCGTTGAACACGGTCAGGTATTCCGGCCCTGCCACAGGGCGCCCGTTCATGTTTCGCCAGTCGGCGCGGTAGTCGCCGATCACTTTCCCCACTCCGTCGCGTGTGCCGTCGGCTGTCTTGCATATCAGTTCGGCGCATCCGTCGCCGTCGAAGTCAGCCACGAGAAACTGGGTGTAGTGGGCCCCCGAGCGGATATTGTCGCCCAAGTCTATGCGCCAGAGCAGAGTGCCGTCGAGTTCATAGCAGTCGAAGTAGGTCGGGCCGGTGAACCCGTTATGGGAATTGTCGTGGGAGTTGGTGGGGTCCCATTTCAGTATGATCTCATATTCGCCGTCGCCGTCAACGTCGCCTACGGAGGCATCGTTGGCATTATAGAAGTATTCCTTGCCGAAAGGGTCTACTCCGTGTGCGGGGCGCTGCAGCGGGATGTCGACGTAGCCTTCCGGTGCGTTGGCCGGGAGGGTATAGCTACCGATAGCTGGTCCGCCTTTGCGTCGCGCCTTGACTTCATAGGTCGCCGGCGCGGTGCCGGTATAATTGTCTTTGTAGAAGGTCACGTCAGAGACCGGGGCGTTGTTGATCTTCTTCCCGTCGCGGTATATGTCGAACGACTGGTTGTCGGGATCTGACGACAGATATCGCCAGCTCACGGTCACTTCTGTGGGATTCTCCCTGACAGCTACCACTCCGCGTCCGAGTTTCTCCCGCTGAAGGCGCGAGAAGTCGTAGGCTGACTGTGCTGAGGCTCCGAGTGCGGAGGCCGCTGCCAGAACTGTCATGATGTATCGGGCTTTTCGAGTCATATGGTTTTTTATGGTTGAGGGTTTATGGTTTTTTATGGTTGAGGGTTTATGGTTGAGGGTTTATGGTTGAGGGTTTATGGTTGAGGGTTTATGGTTGAGGGGGAGGAGGAGGGTGGGAAATTCCGGAGGGGGAAGCGGCTCTCCCGGAGGGAGGCCCGCTTCCGGTCCGGATAGGTTGCGGCGCCACGCCCGGTCTTTTTTACCCATGATATTCTACCTGCATTCCAAAATCCACTATGTGGTGATCTTCAAAATAAGCTTGAGAACTAACCGCTTATTGTCTCGGGTCACTGTGGCTCTCACGAGCCGGGGCTTTGAGAGAAATGCGTGGGCGCCGTCGGTAGGACAGTGGGCTTCCCAGCTTCTGTCTATGCAAAGTTGCCAATAATATCCGATATTCATTCGTAAAATTTGCATTAATAAGGGTTGATAATCGATAAAAGCCGCATACTGATATAAAAGCGATACCCCCGGGAGATAAAATCACCCTTTTGTGGCAGTGGGGGCATCGGCATAATGACTGCGTTGGCTGTGGCTGCTGATGGGGCCTTATTGGTTCAAAATAGGATGAAAATAGACTCATATGTTTCTAAATATTAAATATCCGTCTTAGATGGTTCAAATTTTCACATCATTTAAGATTTGAGGTTATAATTTTGCCTCATTAATATTTTTTCACATACATTATCCAATAATCATGAAAGACAGTTTAGTCAGAAAAAGAGCCATATGGCAAAAGTTTACCTATGGCAGCAGGATGATGTTGGCGATACTGGTCGCCTTGCTCACTTCGCTGGGCGCGCAAGCGCAAGCGGACATGATCAAGGGATCGGTATTCGACGACACCGGTGAAGCTCTGATTGGAGCCACTATCATGGCCGAGGGTAAAACCGGCGTAGGTACCGTCACTGACATCGACGGAAACTTCACGCTAAAAGTGAAACCCGGCACAAAACTCAGAGTAACGTATGTCGGCTATGAGCCGCAGACTGTCACTGCCCAGGACGGCATGAGGATCGTCCTGAAGAATTCCGCCACCACCCTCAATGCTGTGGAGGTCGTGGCCTACGGCGTACAGAAGAAAGTGACAGTGACGGGCGCTATCTCCAGCGTCAAGGGCGACGAGCTCGTCAAGACCCCCGTGAGCTCGGTCAACAACGTGCTGGCAGGTACGCTGACCGGCGTGACCACCGTGCAGACATCAGGCGAGCCCGGCGATGACGCCGCCACCGTCTATGTGCGCGGCCAGGGCACATGGAATAACTCCGCTCCTCTTATACAGGTTGACGGTGTGGAGCGCTCGATGAACGATATCGACCCCGAGGAGATCGAGAGCATCACGGTGCTCAAGGATGCTTCGGCCACAGCCGTGTTCGGTGTGCGTGGTGCCAATGGCGTCGTGCTCATCACCACCAAGCGAGGCAAGGAGGGGAAACCGAAGATCGACATCAGCACGTCGTTCTCGGCTGTGAATCCCACCAAGATGATCGAGCAGGCCAACAGCTGGGAGTATGCCACCTTCCACAACATGATGAAGGACAACGATGGCGCTCCTCACACCTTCTCCGATGAGATTGTAGAGAAATTCCGCACAGGTGATGATCCGATCCGCTTCCCGAGCACCCGCTGGTCGGACTACATCATGAAGAAGACCACTCTCCAGACAAAGAGCAATGTCAATATCAGCGGCGGAACGAAAGACGTGCGTTATTTCGTGTCGCTCGGTCTCATGACGCAGGGAGGACTCTTCAAGGAGTTTGACTACGACGAGAACTTCAGCTACAGCTACAACCGCTTCAACTACCGCTCGAACCTCGACATCGACGTGACGCCGACCACCAAGGTATCGTTCGATGTGTCGGGCATCGTCTCGAGCGACCACAAGCCCCGCACGAGCCAGGGAGCCTCGGGCATGATCCGCGAGATGTATCAGGCCACCCCGTTCTCATCACCCGGCATCGTCGACGGACGCCTCGTGTATGCCGCCACCGACTATACCGACGGTCTCGTGCTTCCCTTCATCGGGGGCAGCGGCCTTACGTATATCAATAGCGGAGGCACGGGAGGCTCATACAACAACAATCTCAACAAGTTGCAGGCCGACCTGAGTCTGGTGCAGAAACTCGATTTCCTCACCAAGGGTCTCTCTTTCCGTCTGAAGGGATCATACAACAGCCAGTTCTCCGTGCAGAAAGGTATCACGATCAGCCGCGCCACCTATACTCCGGTGATCCAGCCTGACGGGAGCATGCTCTACCGCAAAACAGGCAGCAAGGGGCAGCGCGCCTATGAAGAGAAGAGTGATAAAGCTCGCGACTGGTATTTCGAGGCCGCATTCAACTACAACCGCGAGTTCGGTCTCCATAACGTGGGAGCCCTCCTTCTCTACAACCAGAGCAAGATCTACTATCCGAAGACCTATTCTGACATCCCCAGCGGCTATATTGGCCTTGTGGGACGTGTGACCTATAATTACGACAATAAGTATATGGCCGAGTTCAACATCGGCTACAACGGTTCTGAGAACTTCCATCCTGACCGTCGTTTCGGCACCTTCCCCGCCGGTTCAATAGGCTGGGTGGTCAGCAACGAGAAATTCTGGGAGCCCATTACCCCGATCGTCGACTTCTTCAAGCTCCGCGCCTCGTGGGGTCTCGTAGGTAACGACAAGGTAGGTGGTGACCGCTTCATGTATCTCGCCGATCCTTTCAGCTATAACGACAAGATGGCGGCCCGCGGCGGCTATGCCTACAACTTCGGTATCAACAACGGTCTGCTCACGCCCGGTTATCAGGAGAGCGGCAAGAACAATCCTGAGGTGACCTGGGAAAAGGCCTTCAAGCAGGACTATGGTTTCGACGCCTATTTCCTCAACCAGCAGCTCAAATTCACGTTCGACTATTATAAGGAGCATCGCACAGGCATCCTTCTGCGTGACATGACAGCCCCGAGCTACATCGGTTTCGAGGTGCCTTATGCCAACCTCGGTATCGTCGACAGCCACGGCTTCGAGTTCAGTCTCGCCTGGAACCAGCGTCTCAACGAGAACTGGCGCTATTGGGCAACCCTCAACCTCTCCACCAACAGCAACAAGGTGATCGAGATGAAGGAGTCGCCCCAGACCAACGTCTATCAGTATGCCGCCGGCCATCGTATCGGGGCCCGCTCCATGTATAAGTTCTTCCGCTTCTACGACGAGGAGACCCCGGCTCTTTATGAGAAGACTTTCGGGCAACCCTTCCCCCAGCAGATGACCGAGATGAAACCCGGCGACGCCGTCTATGTGGACCTCGACGGCAACGGCAAGATCGACGCTGACGACATGACACGCGATCTCGGATATACGGATGATCCGCAGTGGGTCGCAGGTCTCAACATGGGCGTGCAGTTCAAGAACCTTGAGCTCTCCATGATGTGGACGGGTGCCTGGGGCGTGAGCCGCATGATCTCCGATGTGTTCCGCAATCCGTTCCTCTCGCGCACGGGCCGTGAAGACGGCGGTCTGCTCTCCTACCATCTCTATCATTCATGGAATGCCGAGAACCCCGGACAGGATTACGACTATCCTCGTCCGTCGTGGAACGCATGGGACAACAACTATGCTACCTCGACCCTGTATGAGAAGGATTCAAAATACTTGCGTCTGAAGACCATACAGCTTGCCTATACCATGGACTTCCCCTGGGTGAAGAAGATAGGTATGCGCAACATGCAGGTTGCGTTCAGCGGCTACAACCTGCTGACCTTCACTCCTTACATCTTCGGCGACCCTGAGGCCACGGCGAGCGCCTCCCCCTCCTATCCGCTCCAGAAGACCTACACGATAAGCCTCAAACTTAATTTCTGACAATAATGAAACTCTATAAGAAACATCTCTCACTGCTCGGCATCTTCGCTGCCGCAGCGATCATGGGGAGCTCATGCACCGACAAGATCGCTTTCGGCAACGCTTTCCTCGAGAAGGCGCCCGGCGGCACGATGACGGCAGACTCGGTGTTCAGCAACGCTGAATACACCAGGTATTTCCTGGCCCAGGTATATTCTTACCAGTATTATAACCTGCCGACCAATTCCAGCAATACCATTCCCCAGTTCCTCAATTACTGGAAGGGTATACCCGACCTTCTCGCTGACACTCACCAGGCCTGCACATCTTCGCCGGGCATCTTCAGCTGGTATTACAACGGTATGCTGCAGCCCAACGCTGACAGCAACGGCAACTACAATGTCTATCCCTACAACAATATGCACATATGGGAGACGGTGCGTAGCTGCTATCTGATGATGGAGAGGGTGGACGGTGTGCCGGGAATGGACGCCAAGACGAAGGCCATGTATAAGGATGAGGCCCGCTGTCTCATGGCATATGCCTATTTCTATGCTTTCCGTTTTTATGGAGGTCTGCCTGTGCTGAAAGGTTCATTCTCAGGGTCGGAAACGGAATACGCCGGACGCAATTCCGCGGAGGAGACCATAGACTTCATGGTCGGGCTGCTCGATGAGGTGATAAATGGCAATAATCTGCCATGGGCATACACAGGCGATGACGCTCTTTCCGAGACAGGCCACTGGACTCTCGCCGGCGCCATGGCCCTTAAGGTGCAGATCCTTCAGTTCGCCGCTTCGCCGCTTCTAAATTCAGCGGAACCATACTATGCCGGCAAGTATAATATGGAGCACCCGGAATTCGTATGGCTGGGTGGATACGATGCCTCACGCTGGACTAAGCTTAAACAGGCCTGCGACCAATTCTTCCAGGCAGTGCAGTCCAAGGGTCATTATCATCTCGTTGTCCCTGCCGGCAATACGCAGGAAGATTATACCTACGCTTTCCGTTCCTCCTATATGCTTCAGGACAGCCCTGAGATCCTGCATAGCGTGCGTGTGTCGAGCAATGCCCTTGACAACGACTATGGCTGGGTCAACCTTGGCTGGGGCAACAAGAACTCCGCCGCCAACGGCACCGGCACCAACAACCGTATATCCTATTGTCCGACACAGGAATATATAGAAATGTTCCCATGGGCCGACGGCACACCGTTCGATTGGGATAAGACCGAAGCCGAGGGGAAACTTGATGAGATGTTCATTTCCGGTGACATCGTTGAGGGGAACCCGGACTTGCAGAATGTGAAATATACCCGAGATCCGCGTCTCTATGAGACAGCCGCTGTCAACATGCAGCGTTGCGTGATCAACTGGAACAACGGCACACGCAGCGGCGAACCCTATGAGGGATATGTGGGTGGCACCGTGGCTAAGAACGATGCCTTGAACAATGCCAATGTCTGGGGCACCGGTTACCGCAATCTCCGCTATATAGCCGGCAAGGAGTTCCTCCGTAAGAAACCGCAGTGGAACCCGCTTATGCTCAGCGACATGTATCTGACTTATGCGGAGGCGATAATACAGTCGGGCGGCTCTTGTACGGAGGCACTCCAATATGTCGACGCAGTGCGTGCCCGTGTAGGCCTGAAGGGACTCGCCGAGTGTAATCCCGACAAGAACCTTACATCTGACAAGGACGCGTTGCTTGAGGAGATACTTCGCGAACGCGCCTGCGATCTGGCATTCCAGCTCGTGCGCTATTTCGACCTTATCCGCTACAAACGCGCCGATGTTTTCGAGAAGCCTCTGCATGGAATGCTCGCCTACAGAATAGTCGACGGAAAGCGTGACATCACTCCTTGGTATTCAAAGGAGCGTAACAAGGTAGATGAGAACAGTCCGCGTTTCTATGAGCCACATCACTTCGAATATGAGAAATTCCAACTCAAGACCGGTGCCCGCATATGGTGGACTGACGGTTTCGATCCCAAATGGTATTTCCAGCCGTTCCCCGCTTCGGAGGTCAACAAGAAATACGGTCTTGACCAGAATCCCGGATGGTGATTCCTGTTAACCTAACAATTAGAAGTTTATGCAAACGAAATATATAGCCGGACTGACGGTCATCACAGCGTTTTCCCTGAACGCCATGGCGCAGTCCGATTCAATCAAGAGCAATCTGTCGCCCGACAGGGTTGTCTCTATCGGAGGTGACAGGGATTTCACTCTCCGCGAGACCACAGGAGCCGTATCGGTGATCGCCGGCGATCAGATCAACCGCCGCGGCGCCAAGAACATAGGCAACGATATCCTCGGTCAGGGCAACGGTCTGCAGTCGCTGCAGGGCGCAGGCCTGTACGCGGTGGAGAACCCGACGTTCTACGTGCGTGGCCTGCAGACTCTCAACGACAACAACTCGCCGCTTATCGTGGTAGACGGCATCGAACGCGACATCAATGCCATCTCGCCGGAGGAGGTGGAGAGCGTCTATATCCTCAAGGACGCGCAGGCCACGGTGCTCTATGGAGTGCGCGGCATCAACGGCGTGATAGCCATCAACACCAAGCGTGGCAAGAAGAACGCACGTGAGATCACCGTATCCTATGAGCATGGCATACGTAGCAATACCCACCGTCCGGACTTCGTAGACGGCTACACCTATGGCCTGGCTATCAATGAAGGCCGCGCCAACGACGGCCTCTCGCCGCGCTATCAGTCGTGGGAGCTCGACGCTCTGAAGAGCGGGAAATATCCGTTCCTCTATCCTGACGTGAACTGGGTAGACGAGACTTTCCGCAAGTCGGCTCCCACCAACAAATACACGGTACAGTTCCGCGGAGGTGGTGATAAGGTGCAGTATTATGCTATGGTCAACCTTCTTACGGCAAACGGATTTATCAAGAATCCCAATACTAACGACGGCTATTCCACTCAGGATAAGTTCTCGCGCGGCAATGTGCGCATGAACCTCGACATAGAGATCACCCCCACTACCAAGGCCCGTGTCAACGTTTTCGGAACCCTCTCCGAACAGTCGCGTCCCGGCAACCAGGCCGACCTGTGGGACATGGTCTACACCGTGCCCTCAGCGGCTTTTCCCATCAAGGCCGAGAATGGAATGTGGGGCGGCTCCTCCACATGGGCAGGAACCCTCAATCCCGTGGCGCAGTCGACAGCGGCCGCCTATTACAAGAACCATGACCGCTCGCTCTTCACAGACCTCACACTGACCCAAGACCTGAGTCCGCTCGTGAAGGGACTGAGCGCGCAGGTGAGAGTGTCGTATGACAACACGGCAAATATTTACGAGAATCACTCTAAAGAGTATCAGTATGCCGTGATCACTCCGTCATGGCCGGAGGGAGCCTCCGAGCCAACCTTCTCCATCTCCACCCAGGGCAAGGACTCCGCGATGGGGAGCGACGCCAAGGCTTCAGCCTGGAACCGCTACCTGCATGTGGACGCGGGTGTGAACTACGAGAACCGTTTCGGTGATCTCTCCCTCTATTCGCAGCTCAAATGGGATTATGACTATTCCGATCCCAACGGCATCAACAATACGCTCTACCGGCAGATGATCTCCTGGTACTCGCATCTGAGCTACGCCGACCGCTATCTGCTCGACCTCACGCTGGCCGAGACCGGAAGCAACCGCCTCGCTCCCCATAGCAAATGGGCATTCAGTCCTACCGTAGGTCTGGGCTGGGTGATCTCAAACGAGGATTTCTGGCCGTTTGAGAACAGGTATCTGAAGCTGCGCGCCACAGCGGGCCTCATCAACTCCGACTTCATTCCGAAGGACAAGGACGGTAACTGGGTATGGTCTTACTACACCCAGGCATATGTGCAGAGCGGCTTGACATATCCCTTCAACTCCGGATGGACCTCCAATTTCGGTCAGACAGCCCTCGGTCAGATGGCCACCACCGATCTTGGACGCGAGAAAGCGTATAAATACAACATCGGCATTGATGCCTCTCCATTGGAGGGCCTTAATCTGAGCCTTGATTTCTACAAAGAGCGCAGGAACGGCATCTGGGTATCGTCGGCAGGTAAGTATACCTCGATGATCGGTCTGGAGGCTCCCTATCTGAGCGCGGGAGTGGTAGACAGCAAGGGCCTTGAGCTAAGCCTCGACTATGCACGCACTGTAGGCGACTGGACTTTCAGCCTCGGTGGTGACTTCAACTGGAACACCAACAAGATCGTTGATATGCTTGAGGAGCCGAGACTCTATCCCAACCTCGTGCAGACGGGCCACTCCGTAGGCCAGATCTACGGTCTCGAGGCCATCGGTTTCTTCAAGGATGAGGCCGACATCGCTTCCAGCCCTACGCAGGCATTCTCCACGGTGCGTCCCGGCGACATCAAATACCGTGACATCAACGGCGACAATATCATCGACTCCAACGACGAGATAGCCATCGGCCGCAGCGACCAGTGCCCGGAGATCTTCTACAATTTCCGCCTGGGCGCGGAGTGGAAGGGTCTGGGAATCTACGGAATGTTCCAGGGCACAGGCAACTACACGGCAGTGCTCAAGACCAAGAGCATGTACTGGCCGTTGATCAACAACACGACCATCTCGCAGTATGCTTACGACAACCGCTGGACTCCCGATCATCAGGACGCGCTGTTCCCTGCTCTCAGCAGCCAGAGCAACGCCAACAACTACCGCACGTCGACCCTCTGGCTCCGCGACCGCTCCTTCCTGAAGCTCCGCGACCTCGAGGTGTACTACAACCTTCCGAAGAGCTTCCTGCAGAACACTCTCAGGGTGGTCAGCGACGCCCGTCTCTTCGTGCGCGCCACCGATCTTTTCGCCACCGGCGATGTGCCTGAGAACGATCCCGAATGCTACGGAATATATCCTGTGAACAGAAGCTTCCAGTTCGGCATCAAGGTCACTTTCTGACATTAATCCTTACAAAGAACAGACATGAAAACCAAATATCTCATTCTTTCACTCGCGCTGTCGGGAATGGCCATGACTTCCTGCAAGGAGGAGATGGACTATCACGAGTATGTGGTAAGCGACAAAGAGTTTATCGAGATCGAGTTCGGCCGTGTGGGCGGATTCATGACCCAGCTTTACAAGGCTGTGGAGTATGATTTCGGCAACTTCAGCGGGGGCGCCATGGCGGCGTCGGCCACCGACGAGAGCGAATACAGCAAGATCGGCAACGCCATCGAAGACTTCTACAACGGCGGCTGGACTCCGACCAACGCGAAGTCGACCAACTGGAGCTCGATGTATACCGTGATCCAGGCTGTTAACCATTATCTGGCCAATTTCCAGGGGCTCACCTTCGATGAGGAGGCACTCGACCCCAATTATGTGGCCATGATGCATCAGTATAACAACTATCCTTATGAGGCGCGCTTCCTCCGTGCGTATTATTATTTCATACTCAACCGCCAGTATGGCGGAGTGCCTCTGATCGACCACGAGATGAGTGCCGACGAGGTGAACACGATGGCGCGCAACACTTCCGACGAGGTATTCGAGTTCATATTCAACGAGTGTGACGACATCAAGGATAAGATTATCCGCGATTACTCCGACCTCGGCCAGTATGCTTACTCCTCGACCGAGTCGGGGCGCGCCGGCAAGATCGCCGTGCTCGCTCTCCGTGCCCGCGCAGCTCTATATTATGCCAGCCCGCTTTTCAATCCGGCCGGTGACAAGGAGCGCTACAAGAAGGCCGCCGACTACTATAAGGATCTCTTCGACGAGTGTGAATACCAGCATATGGGTCTGACAGACAAGTATGCCAATCTGTGGACTGCCAATGCATACGAGGCGCCGGAGATCGCCAAGGAGATTCTTTTCGGCTACCGCTATTTCAAGAGCTTCAGTGGCGACAACTATGTGGAAACCGAGAATTATCCTGTGGGCATCGAGGGGGGCAAAGGTGGTAACTGCCCGACGCAGAATCTCGTGGATGCCTACGACATGATCAATGGCATGGCCATCGACGAGGAGGGTTCCGGCTACGACGAGAATAATCCCTATGCCAACCGCGATCCCCGTCTGGCGGCTACAATAGCCGTGAACGGCGATACATGGCCCACATATCAGAAGAATTCACTCGAACTCTTTTATGGAGGCCGCAATGCCCAGCCTCTCAGCGGCGCCACAACTACAGGTTATTATCTGAAGAAACTCTGCAACGGCGCCATCGACCTCGGCAGCACAAGTAAATTCAAGGAGTCGTTCCACACCTATCTGAACTTCCGCTACGGAGGTGCCCTGCTTGACTATGCGGAAGCCGTATTCCAGTATACGGGAAGTGCCGACGTGGCGATGCCGGGACACACGATGACTGCACGCGATGCCGTCAACAAGATCCGCCAGCGTGCCGGGATGCCCGACATCACGGCTTCCGGCTCTGAGTTCTGGGAGAAATACCAGAAGGAACGTTTCGTGGAGCTCGCTTTCGAGGGACACCGTTTCTGGGACGTGCGCCGCTGGAAGGAGGGTGCGAAGTATTTCTCCTCCATAACGCGCATGCATATCACGAAAGCCTCCGACGGCACCCTCTCCTATGAGCGTCAGAAGGTATCGCGCCAGTGGAACGAGAAGATGAATTTCTTCCCGATTCCCCAGACAGAGATAACCAAGAACCCGAATCTTAAGCAGAATCCCGACTGGTAAAAGCCGGCCGCACGCTACAATCAAGTCCCCCGGCAACCCCGGGGGATTTTTCACACATAGGGGACAGGGGCGTCAGAAATTATTTCTGACGCCCCTGTCCCGTATGTGGTTATTTCCCGGATTATCGGGTGATGCGGCGGACAGCCTCCGGAATCGGCCGCAGGAAGCCTGTGTCGGTATCCATCACGTAGCCGGAGACAGTGATGCCGTCGGGCATGAGGGGATGGTGGTGGATTAGCTCGACGGTCTCGGCCACGGCTTCGTCGGTGTCTTCAAATCCATGAAGCCAGCCGCGCAGGTCGATTCCGCAGTGCTCCATGAGCGATATATGCTCTTCGGATATTCCTCTTTCCCGCATGAGATGAAGCATTTCATCGGCATCCATACCCTGCACTCCGCAGTTGGTATGGCCGATCACCATTATCTCCTCCACGCCGAGTTCATAGACTGCTATAAGCAGAGAGCGCATTGTGGAATCGAAGGGGTTGGTGATGGTGGCTCCGGCGTTCTTGATAATCTTTACGTCGCCGTTGCGTATGCCGAGTGCCGCGGGAAGGAGTTCCACGAGCCGGGTGTCCATACACGTCACTATGGCTATCTTCTTGTCAGGATATTTGTCGGTGGCGAAACGCTCGTAGCCCTTCTCCTCCACAAACTGCCGGTTGAATCTAAGGATTTCGTCGATCATTGATTGTCGGGCTTTTATATGATATGTGAGAGTTTGTCAGTTTTTGAGGAAGTAGGTAAACTTTGCGGTCGCACCATAACCTGAAAAGTCGTTCATGACGGCGCTACGGCCCTCCAGAGCCAGGGATATGCGGTCGTTTAGGAGATATTCCCATCCGATGCCGATATTGAACTTGAAGCTACCGTAGTTTGTCTTTGCCTTGCTTGAGGATGACGAGAATGATTCGTAGTCCGGGTTATCGGGCTGAGGACTGTAGAGTGGTTCGTCCCAAGAGATATGCACATTATTGTATCCTACCCCGATGATAGGATAGAAATAGAATCTTTTCCCGAGGCTTACGGTGAGGTTGAAGTCGAGGCCGAGATCGAATAGCGACACACCATCTGAGGGGATTCCATATTTCATTGCCAGAACGAAACGGATTCTCTTGGAGGTGGAATACATCGCATGGATTCCGAGCAGACAGTTCTTCTGATAATCCTTGTCATGTTCCCAAAGATCGCCGTTGTCATCGCTCATTTCAAGGTAACTGACTGTTGCTCCTACGCCGAGCATTCCGGCATGTAGCCCTTTGCGGCTCATCTTTATGCGACCGATTTCGGGGAGGGCCTTCACGGTCTTGACGTTATAGCCCATATAGGAAATTTCCAGCTTTTTGACATTTGTGGGCACCTCGAGAGAGAATTTCCCGTCGATGTCGGTAGGCACTGACACGGTCGTGCCTTTGGCGGTGACTATGGCACCGACCATGGGTTCCCCTTTCTGGTCTACGACTACGCCGTGGCAGATGTTGGGGGAATCCTGGGCATAGGCTGACGCCAGTATGAACACTGACAGTATTGCTGAGACTACAAATCTGATCATATGCTTAATAATATTTTAAAGGGTTTATGGTTTAGGGTTGAGAGTTGAGTGTTTAGGGTTGAGAGTTGAGGGATGAGACTGGCGGATGACGGGTCGTACGCAAGGCGTAAAGAATAAAGTTTCTCACTCTTGATTCCTCCCCGTCGCCCTTCATCCTTCATACTTAATACTTAGTGCATAACAATTTCCTTTACTCAGGCAGAGTGTAGAAATCGATGAGGCGCGTGAGGGCACGCTCGCAGACGGGACAGAAGGCGGGATAATAATTGTCGCGCATGCGGCAGGTCTCCACAGGCCGGAACACTCCCTTAGCCTTGTAGCCGCCACCTTCGTAAAGCCCGATCACAGGGTCTTTCTGATTGCGCTTCTTGTCGGCCGACATCTTCTGGGCACGGTTGCCCCCCTTGTCGGTGGTCGGAGTGGGCAGTGGTGTGCCTGGTTTCACCATGTCCTGCCATTTGGAGGCGAAATCCACTCTGGTCGTGATATTGGGTTCCCATGGTTCCACGTCGAGAGGGAAGGTATCGTCCTGCTCATCGACATAGTAATACTCGTCGGCGAGGCCTCCGAAACTGTGGCCGAACTCATGCACCACTACCGGCAGGGAATGTTCGTTGCGGGTGGTGGAGAGCAGATAGCTGTTGAAGATACCTCCTCCGCCATACCTGTCAGAGTTTACAAGCACGATAAGGTGCTCGTAGGGAATGCCGGTGAGTGCGTCGTGCATCTTCTTCACGTCGGGAGCCGTGAGATAGCGTGCGGAGTGGAAGGTGCTGTAGTGGGAGCCGAAAGCGGTGTCGACCCATTTGTTCTCCAGGGGAATGCTGACCCCGCTCTCATTCGACTCACTGAGCACAGCCACCACATTGAAGCGGTCTTTGCGCGAGGCAAAAGGCTCATAGCTAAGGATCTCATTGGCGAGCCTGCGCGCGTCTTCAAGGAAGAGATCTTTGTCGGCTGCGGTATAGCCCTCCGCTACGATCGCGAAGTCTATGGCATCCTTCGGGTCGCCACCTTTGTGGATGTATTCCTTGTAGTAGGGCGACTCGCGTTTCACCTCTGTGAGCTCATCTTTCGGGTCGTAACGGTGGGTGACCGACTTCACCGTCTGATGGCGGTTGTCGAGGAGTGTTATGCAGATGTCGGCCTCGCCTTTAGGCAGAGGCACGAGGAAAGTGTTCTCGAAGCTGCGGGGAGTGGTCTTGGCCTCCGGAGTCAGCACCCACTCCTGAAAGAGCGACGAGAATGTATTTTTATACAATGTCTTTCCCGTGGAGGGATCTTTCACTTCGATAGAGCCGTTGCCCGGATAGAGAGTATGGTCGAGGCGTGCGCGGCGCCCGGCCCATCCGGCTGATTTGGAGATATTGTCTACGAAAATGCTGACTCCGTCAGGCCCTCCGCCGAAAACATAGTCGATGCGCAGGGTGCTGTCGTTGAAATTTTCCCCGAAAGGTGCGCTGGCAGTGGCCACAGAGGCTGAGAGCACGAGCAGGGAGGTTGCGATAAGTTTATTCATGAGTGTCCGGTTATGATTATTTCATGCGCAAAAATAGTCAATTCTGCGGAAAAATTGCAAACAAATGCTAAAAAATAGAGTCAAATATATCGCTGTATGTAAATTCCGGCGCGCGGAATAGGCAGTCTCGCTGAATTTTCCTAATTTTGCGGCATATAATTGCTTTTCGATAAAAATAGAATGAAAAAGACGTTTTTCTCTTCAATCCTGACTTTGCTTCTCGCGATGCTCGTGGTTCTTCCTTCATGCTCCGACGATACCCCGGCCGAGGTGTCGGAAGACGAAATCGTTGGTATATGGCAGGATAAGCCGGGCCATATCTTCGAGATGGCCGACTCGGAGCGGATGTATGAATATACACTGACGGAAGTCGATGGAGTGCAATACTGGTGGAAGACCAAACCCATGTATTTCTATGAGCCCCGCACGGAGCTTATGCTCAAGGAACTCATACCCGATCTGGATGCTGAAGATCAGAATTCTCAGATGCATGTCTACAAGATCGTTGAGATCACGCCTGAAAGCATGACCATGTGCTGGGTAGCCGAGCAGGATGTCAGCAATATCGACGGGGAGAATATTGTGGAGATCTTCAAGGTGTTCTTCGACAAGAACTATGTGGTTGATCCTGCGAAATACCAGACGTTCCGCAAGCTTACCCCTTCCCAGTTCAAGGATGCGCTGGGCGATATAGAGGTTTTCGGAGACTGATCTACAGGATATAAAGATATAGAGGATATGAAGAAGATAGCTGTCATAGGGGCCGGCAATATGGGGGGCGCTATAGCGGAGTCTCTCCATGGCTCCGGCTACGCCCTTACGGTGACCGCCGCCACTGGCAAGACCCTCCGGAGAGTGGCGGAGACGTGTCCGGAGGCGGTTTGCACCACCTCCAATAGGGAGGCTGTGGCCGATGCCGACATCGTGATCCTTTGTGTGAAGCCATATGTGGCGCCGGGGGTGATATCCGAGATTCTACCCGTGATAAAGCCGGGGGCCGTGGTGGCGTCGGTAGTGGCCGCGCTCCCTGTCGACGAGGTGGCGTGTCTTTTCAAAGCTTCCGACACAGGCGTGAAGGCTTTCCGCGTCATACCAAACACGGCCATACGTCTGGGCAAGAGCGTAACGTTCATATCGGCCGCGCAAGGCGTCGGCGACGAGGCGCTTGCTGAGGTCACCGGCATATTCAGCCGCTCCGGCAAGGCTTTCGTGATCCCGGAAAAGGATATGGGAGCGGCATGCTCACTGTCATCGTGCGGCATTGCCTTTTTCATGCGGTTTATCCGCGCTGCCGTGGAGGGAGCCGTAGAACTGGGACTCCGCCCGGCTTTCGCCACGGAGGTTGCGGCCTATACCGCCGAGGGGGCCGGCGCGCTCCTTGAGGCCGGAGGACACCCGGAGGCGGAGATCGACAAGGTGACCACCCCCGGCGGACTGACGATCAAAGGACTCAACGAGATGGAGAGCCGCGGATTCACCGGAGCCGTGATCGCGGCCTTGAAAGCATCGATGAAGTGATGGCGCGGATTGTGGTGAAGATCGGGAGCAATGTGATAACGCGTCCCGACGGAACTCTCGACGTCACCAGGATGTCGGCTCTTGTCGATCAGGTGGTGGCATTGCGGCGTTGCGGCTATCAGGTAATCATGATCTCCTCGGGCGCCGTGGCGGCGGGGCGCAATGAGGTGACTCCGTCACGGCGGCTTGACACGGTTTCCCAGCGGCAGCTTTATTCGGCCGTAGGGCAGGCCAAGCTTATCAACAGATATTACGGATTCTTCCACGACCACGGCATGGTGTGCGGCCAGATCCTCACTACGAAAGAGGGTTTCGGATCGCGCACACATTATCTCAATCAGAAACATTGCATGGAGGTGATGCTCGCCCAGGATGTGGTGCCGATAGTCAACGAGAATGACGCTGTCTCGGTGACGGAGCTGATGTTTACCGACAACGATGAGCTTTCCGGTCTTGTGGCGGCGATGATGGATGCTGACACACTCGTGATACTCAGCAATATTGACGGTATCTTCGACGGAGATCCGGCCGACAGCGCCTCGAAGGTGATCCGCACGGTCGATCCTTCTGTGGCCGACCTTTCAGGAGTTGTGGTGGCGGGGAAATCAACGTTCGGCCGCGGCGGCATGCTCACCAAGAGCCGCATTGCCTTGCAAGCCGCATCGGAGGGTATAGAAGTGGTGATAGCAAACGGAAAACGTGAGGGAATACTGACCGATCTCTTCTCAGGAAAAGATATCATATGCACCCGCATCCTTCCCGGCGCGAGGGTGAACGGCGTTAAGAAATGGATAGCTCATTCGCATGATTTCGTAAAAGGACGGATCGTGGTCAACGAAGGCGCGGCACGTAGGCTTCTTGACCAGTCGGTGGCGTCGAGCCTGCTCCCCGTAGGGGTGACGGCTGTGGAAGGTATCTTCGAGAAAGGTGATCTCGTGGCAATAGCCGATGAGTCCGGAATGCCGGTGGGAGTGGGATGTAGTGAATATTCCTCCGAGGCACTTGCAGCTGTGGCCGGAATGAAGGAGCAGCGTCCGGCAGTGCATTATGATTATCTTTTTATCGAATGATTTATAATACAGTGACTGATAATGGTTTACAGCTTTTGTAATTCTTGCAAGGATTATAAAAGTTATAAATATCTCTTTTTTCTCTCCACAAACCGTAAAAGCTGATGGAACATACTGATATGGAGCGCCTGGAGGCGCTGATGGCCGGGGCGCGCAAGGCAGCTCCCGTGCTGATGGACATAGAGCCCGCGCGTATTTCTGAAATCCTGGCTGCCATCTCAAGGCGCCTTGCGGAGAATGCGGAGCGGATAGTGGCGGAGAACCGTCTTGACCTCGACCGGATGGATCCTGCTGATCCTGACTATGACCGGCTGCGTCTCACTCCGGAGCGCGTGGCAGCCATCGCCGCCGACATGCTTGCCGTGGCCCGGCTGCCTCAGCCATACGGACATAAGATAAGCGAGACAGTGCGCCCGAACGGTATGGTCATCACGAAAGTGTCGGTGCCGTTCGGAGTTATAGGCGTGATCTATGAGGCACGGCCTAATGTCACGGCCGATGTCTTCGGACTCTGTTTCCGGAGCGGAAGCGCATGTGTGCTGAAAGGTGGCCATGAGGCTGATCGTTCGAGCCGCGCGATTGTGGAGGTGATCCGCTCGGTGCTTCGCGCTGAGGGATTGCCTGACGACCTCTGTGTGCTCATGCCCGACAGCCGCGAGAGCGCCGCGGCGATGATGCGTGCCCAGGGTCTGATCGATGTGATAATACCACGCGGCGGCCGCGCGTTGATCGATTTCGTGCGCCACAACTCGCTGGTGCCTGTGATAGAGACAGGTGCGGGAGTCTGCCACACTTATATAGACGCAGCCGCCGATGTGGAGAAATCGACGGCTGTGGTGCTCAATGCCAAGACGAGGAGGGTGAGCGTCTGCAATGCTCTCGACTGCGTTATCATCCACCGCGACCGGCTCGGCGATCTTCCCCGCATATGTGCTCCGTTGGCTGAGAGGGATGTTATGGTCTATGCCGATGATGAGTCATACGACGTGCTCGCCGGAAGTTATCCGGCGCATCTGCTGCTGCATGCGGGGCCTGAATCGTTCGGCACGGAATTCCGCGACTATAAGATGGCTGTGAAGACCGTAGGCTCCATCGATGAGGCCCTCTGCCATATCGCCCGCCACGGCTCGCGCCACAGTGAATGTATCATGAGCGAAGACAGCGGCACCGTCGGCAGATTCCAGCGGAGTGTCGACGCGGCGTGTGTCTACGCCAACGTCTCGACAGCTTTTACCGACGGCGCGCAGTTCGGCTTCGGCGCCGAGATAGGGATCTCCACCCAGAAGCTCCATGCCCGCGGGCCTATGGCGCTGCGTGAGCTGACCACCTATAAATATCTGATAGAGGGTGACGGTCAGATCCGGCAGTGAGGTCAGTCTCGCTCGATGGCCGCGAGAAGCCTGATGGCGTCGACATATGCGGCGATTCCGTCGGCCACGAGCTTGGCATCGCGCATGGCGTGGACCACTGTGGCGGGACGGTTAGTCACGTCGCCGCCGGCGAACACTCCTTTGCGGGTGGTCATGCCGTAGGGATTCTCGCGTGTCAGCACGTAGCCTTTGCCGTCGACCTCGATCCCTTCGGTGGTGGAGACTATCCGTGAGGCCGGTACGCTCCCCACAGCCTGCACCACGAAATCCGCCGGAACGTTGATGACACCATCCGGAGTCTCGATGTCGATGTCGCTGAGGCGCCAGTCGTCTTTCGGATTGATTTTCACCACCGACGACTTCCATAGGAACTTCACTCCCTCGCACACCGCATCGTCATATTCGGCCCTCAGCGCGCTCATCTCGTTGATGGTCTTGTGGTAGACCACGGTCACCTCGGCGGCTCCCATACGCAGTGCGGTGCGTGCGGCGTCCATCGCGGTGTTGCCGCATCCGATCACGTAGACCCGGTCTCCCTGGCCTATGATAACCTCGTCCTGGTTCATCAGTCCGTTCTCATAGAGACTCACCCGGCGAAGGAACCGGATGGCCTGACGCACACCGTGATGCTCGATGCCGGGAATGGGAAGACGTTTGGGCACGCCGGTGCCCGTGCCCATGAAGATGGCATCGAACCCCTGCCCGAAGAGGTCGTCGATATTAAGGGTCTCCCCGACGGTGGAGTTGAGATGGATGGGCACTCCCAGATTTTCGATCTTCTTGATCTCGCGGCGCACCACCTCCTTCGGCAGACGATATTCAGGGATGCCGAACATCAGTACTCCTCCCGGCTCCGGCTCCATCTCGAAGATCTCTACGGAGAATCCGCGGCGCGAAAGGTCGCCCGCTATGGTCAGTCCCGCGGGGCCGGATCCGATCACGGCCACACGTCCGCGCGATTTTTCCGGTATGGTCTCATGGGTAAGGCCTGCGTTTGAGTCAAAATCGGCCACAAAACGCTCCAGTTTCCCTATATGTATGCTTTCCCCTTTCTTAGCGAGCACACAATGCCCCTCGCATTGCCGCTCGTGGGCGCAGACACGCCCGCATACGGCGGGAAGGTTGCTTTTCTCGTTGATGATGTGCATGGCGTTGCCGAAATTGCCCTTGGCGAGCTCTCCGATCCAAAGTGGCATCTGGTTGCCTATAGGGCAGCCTTTGGTGCACGACGGCACCTTGCATTTCAGACAGCGCTGCGCCTCGCGCACAGCTTCCGGCAGTGTGTAGCCTTCATCGATCTCGTTTATACAATTCTCCATGTAGTCAAGATATGTTTTTCCTTATTAACGCGAAGTGCCCGCATTTCATACATCCTCACCGCGTATTGGAATAAACCGACCCCCAGATAGGAAAATTTACCCTCCTTTCACCCTTTCACGCAATCTCCACGCACCATCACCGCAATCCGACGGCACTCTGTAAGACCGTGCGCATATGTTTCGCAGCATAAATCATTGCCGCCATGTATAAAATCGTTAAATTTGTATCCCGCTTAGGGCTACATGAGGGCCTGAGTGAGATCTTAGACGACAGATATTTTACGACAGATCATGAGAAAGACATTGACAATCGCGGCGTTCATGCTCGCCGCAGTTTCGGCCGCCGCACAGCAGGCGCTGTGGGGAGTCCCGACGATAATATCGCCTGAAGTGCGTGGCGACAAGACAGTGACATTCCGTCTCAACGCTCCCGCGGCGGGACGTGTGCAGGTGACCGGTGATTTCCTGCCTACCGAGAAGATAAAGACCCCCTTCGGAGAGTTTGACGGACCCGGCTATGCCGATCTGAAGAAAAACGGGAAGGGGGTATGGGAATTCACTACCACTGCACCGCTGGATCCGGAACTCTACAGCTACACCTTCGTGGTTGACTCGCTGAAGATGACTGATCCGTCGAATGTCTATCAGATCAGGGATGTGGGGTCGGTGACCAATGTCTTCATCATCCCGGGAGGAAGGGGCGACCTCTATAGCGTGAACGACGTGCCTCACGGCACTGTGTCGAAGGTGTGGTACAATAGTCCGTCGCTTGGCCTGGATCGTCGCCTCACGGTCTATACTCCCGCAGGCTACGAAGGTGGAAAGGATCGCTATCCGGTGCTCTATCTTCTCCACGGTATGGGTGGCGACGAGAATGCCTGGTCGGAACTCGGACGTGCGGCGCAGATTCTCGACAATCTCATAGCCCGGGGGAAGGCTCAGCCTATGATCGTGGTCATGCCCAATGGTAATGCCTCGCAGCAGGCCGCCCCGGGAGAGACTTCCGAAGGACTTAAGGCTCCCACTACGCAGCTCCCTAAGACGATGGATGGGTCGTTTGAAGCCTCTTTCCCGGAGATAGTCAACTTCATTGATTCCAACTACCGCACTATTCCGCAGAAAGCGTCGAGGGCAATAGCCGGCCTTTCGATGGGAGGCTTCCATTCCTTGCATATCTCGAAGGAATATCCCGACATGTTTGACTATGTCGGTCTGTTCTCGGCGGCCATACTTCCCAACCAGAGTGTGCAGTCGCCAATCTATGCCGATTTCGACGCCAAGCTGAAGAGGCAATTCGACAGGAAGCCGGCGCTCTACTGGATAGCCATAGGCGACAAGGATTTCCTTTACGATGCCAACAGTCAGTTCCGCAAGACGCTCGATGCCAAGGGATATCCCTACGGATACCTTGAGACAGGCGACGGCCATATATGGAAGAACTGGCGCATCTATCTTTCGGAGTTCGCTCCCAAACTTTTCAGGAAATGATCTTATGAAAGGTTAATTCTCGCTATTAAAAACGCCGCCGGCGTATCCTTTGCGGATGCGCCGGCGGTGTTGGTTCTGACCGGATAGTCTACGCGACTTGCTGTCGCGACAAGGTAATGCCATGCGGATGATTTTCCGGTTGCCGTTGTCTATGATCAGCGGTTCTTGTACATGTCGTCGTAGTAGCGCTCGTAGTCGCCGGAGGTGATGTTGTCCATCCATTCCTGGTTGTCGAGATACCAGCGGACTGTCTTCTCGATCCCCTCCTCGAACTGGAGCGAGGGCTCCCAGCCGAGCTCGCTCTGGAGCTTGCGGGAGTCGATGGCGTAGCGCAGGTCGTGGCCGAGACGGTCGGTGACGTAGGTTATCAGTTTCTCGCTCTGACCCTCGGGGTTGCCGAGCAGACGGTCTACGGTCTTGATGATCACCTTTATGAGGTCGATGTTCTTCCATTCGTTGAACCCGCCGATGTTGTAGGTGTCGCCGGGTT
>PPYF01027565.1_pt1 | contig 26492 bp, 23 predicted proteins | sample 1559871 | NCBI WGS metagenome assembly PPYF01 (sample SAMN08240021, study PRJNA423297) | Human gut metagenome, whole genome shotgun sequencing project. | reverse complement strand
GCGGATACGGCGCTATGCGCCTTAATCCGCGGCTAACCGGATTTTACCCGCCATCCGGCGGGTAATCACCGATGAATATAGCTTATATGGAAGTTAGTATCTGGTATATTGTATCTTATAGCGTTTTACCGGACAGTAATAGTTTGTAATATGCTATTTATGTTCGGTGCGAGCCGTGCGGCCGAACAAGTTTTGTAGGTAAGTTTATTATAGACGACGCCCTCTGCGGGGAAAGGCAGAGGGCGTCGGCGGATGGGGAGGGTGTGGGGTCAGAAGCGGATTTTGGTGGCGTGGCTGCCTTGTCGCTTGATGTAGAGGTGACCGGCTTCGGGCTGAGACACGCGGATGCCCTGGAGGTTGTAGTACTCGGGGGCGGCGTCAGTGGTGTCACCATCGATATCGGTGATGCCGGCGGCAAGGGAGGGTATCTCTATGACGGTCTGGTAAGTGTCGGCATCGTCGAAGCAGTAGGAGGCGACTTTGTCGTCCTGGTCGCCCCATACGCAGTTGTGGATAGTGATGGTGCCGGTAGCTTCGTCGTAGGTGGAGAGGGTGAGGTCGTTCTGCGCGAAGGCGTCCTTTATCTCGTCGTATGTGCGGCTGAGTCCCGCGAAGTAGTCTTCCTCGGTGTTGTAGGGATAGAACCGGGTGTCGTAGACGTCGCCTTCGTCGAACTCAACGTCCATCTCCATGCCGCAGTAGATACGCCACTTTACGAGCACGCACTCGGGGTCGGTGATGTCGACAACGACAAAGCCTTTGCCCTCGGTGTCAAGATTGTACTCGGAGAACGGAGTGGCGGGGCCATAGGGGTCGACAATAGCTATGAGGTTGCTATTCTGACGGTTGCGCCATGCGGTAACCTGATAAGGGTCGACCGGTGTTTCAAGGCCTGCGGCAAACCAGCCATCGGTGTACGTGGCCTCGCCGGGAAGCACTTCCCACAGCGTGGCGTCCATGGAGAGCATGCGGAACCATACGCTGTCGAATGCGGAGAGGAGCACTTCGTCGTCGGGTCCGACAATGCCGAACACAAACTCGTCCTCGTAGACGAAATCCTCGCCGGCGAGATATGCCTCGTAGGGTGTATCGAGCATTACGAACTCATCGTTGACGGGGTCTTCCTCGATATGGCGCAGCCATATGCCGTTGGCCTCATCGATAAGCTGATTGGGAATCGTGAGCCGTCCGTCCTCGGGGTTGTAGTCGGCGGTGACGGCGCAGTCCTCCCACAGTCCTTTGATTTCAAACGACTTGCCGTCGGCTCCGGCGGTGAATGTAACGGTCTTGGAAACTATCTCCATCCAGCCGTCGGCGCAGTATTCCCACTCGTAGAGGCCGGCAAGGTCGGCTACGGCGGGGGCAACTTCGGCCCCGGCAGCGCGCGCCGGAACTTTTTTGACGTATGCGCGCGACGATGAATGACGGAACGGCGACTTGACGGCCCTCGGGGCGGCCTGCGCGGCGCCGAACACTATAAACAGCGCCGCAATTGCAGCAAAAAACTTTCTCATGGTCTATTACGTGAAATGCGAACGCCCGTGCCGCGGGGTTTCCGCAGTACGGGCGTCCTGATGAAAACTTAATCGGCTTACTTGATGACGCCGTGCTTGCGGAATACCTTCTCGATCTTCTCGAGGGCCTCGGTGACCTGCTCGCGTGTGTGCGTGGCCATGAGGCTGAAGCGGATGAGGGTGTCCTGGGGAGCGACGGCGGGGGAGACAACGGGGTTGACGAAGATGCCCTCGTCGAGGAGGTCGCGGGTGATGGCGAAGGTCTTCATGTTGTCGCGGATGAACAGCGGAATGATAGGCGTGGAGGTGTTGCCTATCTCTGCGCCCATGTGGCGGAAGCCTTCGAGGGCGTAATTGGTGATGTCCCAGAGGTGCTGCTGGCGCTCGGGCTCGGCGATCATGATGTCGATGGCCTTGAGGGCGGCGGCAGTGCTGGCGGGAGTGATGCTGGCCGTGAAGATGTAGCTGCGGGAGTGGTGGCGCAGGAAGTTGGTTATCTCCTTGTCGGTGGCGATGAAGCCGCCGAGGGAAGCGAAGCTCTTGGAGAATGTGCCCATGATGAGGTCAACATCCTTGGCTACGCCGAAGTGGTGGCAGGTGCCGCGGCCGCCTTCGCCGAACACGCCGATGGCGTGTGCCTCGTCGACCATGACGGTGGCGTCGTACTTCTTGGCGAGGTCGACGATTGCGGGGAGGTTGGCGACGTCGCCCTCCATGGAGAAGACGCCGTCGGTGACGATGAGCTTGACCTTGTCGGGCTCGCACTTCTGGAGCTGCTTCTCGAGGGAATCCATGTCATTGTGCTTGTACTTGAGCGACTGGGCGAAGCTGAGGCGACGACCCTCGATGATGGAGGCGTGGTCCTGCTCGTCCCAGAGGATGTAGTCCTCGCGTCCGCAGAGGGCGGAGACAACGCCGAGGTTGACACCGAAGCCGGTGCTGTAGATCATTACGTCCTCCTTGCCGATGTACTCGGCGATGCGGTGCTCAAGCTGCTTGTGGAGGTCGAGGGTGCCGTTGAGGAAGGGGGAGCCGGCGCAGCCGGTGCCGTACTTGCGTGTGGCCTCGATGGCGGCTTCCTTGATGCGGGGGTCGTTGACAAGTCCGGTGTAGCAGTTGCTGCCGAACATCATCACCTTCTTGCCGTTGATGAACACTTCGGTGTCCTGCTCGGAGGAGATGGCGCGGAAGTAGGGATATACGCCTGCGGCCTTAGCCTCCTGCGGGGCAGTGTACTTGGAAAGTTTGGCTTGTAAAAGCTTCATATCGTGATTGATTTATTGTATTCTGTATATTATCGTGCAAAGTTAGCGCTTTTTTGCCACTTTTTTGCGAATTTGTGGCAAAAAAAAGCATCATGCCGGCGATTTGCGGCATGATGCTTTTGTAATGCGGGGCGTTGAGGCGCCGACCGTTAGCCCTTGATGGCAGCGATGCCGGGGAGCACCTTGCCCTCGATGGCCTCGAGGAGGGCGCCGCCGCCGGTGCTGACGTAGCTTACGGAATCGGCCAGGCCGAACTTGTTGACGCAGGCCACGGAGTCGCCACCACCCACGAGGGAGAAGGCGCCCTTCTCGGTAGCCTCAACGATGGCGTCGGCGATGGCACGGCTGCCTGCAGTGAAGTTGTCGAACTCGAAGACGCCGGCGGGACCGTTCCAGAGGATGGTCTTGGCGTTGCGGATGACGTCGGCGAAGATCTTGCGGGTCTCGGGACCTGCGTCGAGGCCTTCCCAGCCTTCGGGAATATCCATCACGCTGCAAACCTGGGTCTTGTCATGCCGCCGCAGAGGATGAGGTTGTCGACCTTGTCCATGAGGTTCTCGATGATGCCGATCTTGGTGCTGACCTTGGAGCCGCCCATGATGGCTGTGAAGGGACGCTTGATGTCGCTGAGGATGTTGTCTACGGCCTTGACTTCCTTCTCCATGAGGTAGCCGAGCATCTTGTTGTCGGCGTCGAAGTAGTCGGCGATGACGGCAGTGGAGGCGTGCTTGCGGTGTGCGGTGCCGAAGGCGTCGTTCACGTATACGTCGGCGTAGGAAGCGAGGGTCTTGGCGAAATCTTTCTGACGGGCCTTCATTTCTTTCTTGGCTGCGTCGTAGGCGGGATCTTCCTTATCGATGCCTACGGGCTTGCCTTCCTCCTCGGGATAGAAACGGAGGTTCTCGAGCAGGAGCACCTGGCCGGGCTTGAGGGCAGCGGCTGCTTCCTGAGCCTTGGCGCAGTCGGGAGCGAACACGACGTCGGTGCCGAGAGCCTTGGCTACGTCGTCCTTGATCTGTGCGAGGGAGAATTTGGGGTTGACCTTGCCTTTGGGCTTGCCCATGTGGCTCATGAGAATGAGGCTGCCGCCGTCGGCGAGGATTTTCTTGAGCGTGGGGAGCGCACCGCGGATGCGGGTGTCGTCGGTGATGTGACCGTTTTCGTCCAGGGGTACGTTGAAGTCAACGCGCACGATTGCCTTTTTGCCGGCAAAGTTGTAGTTGTCGATAGTCATTGGAATATGAATTTTTGGTCTTTGTTTCTTTGGGTGCAAAATTACGGAAAAATTTCCACAATGTTGTATTAATAATTGTTATATCGTGGGTGTAAGATAGCGAGGTGAGGTGCAATGCCTCGAAGGATGGGAGTGCAGCCACCTCCGGGGCTGACCATGTTTGGTGCTGACTTAACCCCGGGCGCCTGTCGCCCGGGGTTAACAAGATTCATGGCCTCCGGCCATATTCCTATGCGGACGGCAGGCGCCCTGAGCTAATGAAAGCTATGGTCTACGAACTTACGGACGGGCGCTGTATGTGTGCGTGGAGGGGATGGTGCAGGCTATAGCTGCGTGAATTTCAGCGCGCCGGTGAAGCGTTTATATTCAAGGGCGACTTTGTAGTTCTTTCCGGGCTCGGTGTAAACTTGTATCTGTGCTGTACGCATAGCCATGGAGGCCTGGATGTACATGACGGGCTGAGTGATGGGTATGCGAGTGGTGAAGTCTTTCTTGATGGAAAAGAACGTGGTGGGCGCGCCGTTGACGGTGACGTTGATGCTGTAGTCGATAAGGAGCCATACGCCTTTGTAGGTCAGCTCGATGTAGTTCGGGGTGTCTGCCATTGTAATATGGTTTAGAGTTCAGATTCCTTGAGTTTCTCGGCGTTCTCGGCGATGATGAGATGGTCGATGACGTCCTGGATGTCGCCGTTCATGAAGGCAGCGAGATTGTAGACGGTGTAGTTGATGCGGTGGTCGGTGATGCGTCCCTGAGGATAGTTGTAGGTGCGGATTTTGGCGGAACGGTCGCCGGTGCTCACCATGGTCTTGCGTCGGGAGGCTATGTCGTCGATGTATTTCTGATGCTCCTTGTCGTAGATGAATGTGCGTAGGCGGCTGAGGGCGCGCTCCTTGTTCTTGGGCTGGTCGCGAGTCTCGGTGCATTCAATGAGTATCTCCTCGGTGACGCCGGTGTTGGGGTTGCGCCACATGTAGCGGAGGCGTACGCCGCTTTCCACCTTGTTGACGTTCTGGCCTCCGGCGCCTCCCGAACGGAATGTGTCCCACTTGATCTCGCCCTCGTTGATTTCGACGTCGAAGGGCTCGGCCTCGGGCAGTACGGCCACGGTGGCGGCGGAGGTGTGGACGCGTCCCTGGGTCTCGGTGGCGGGTACGCGCTGCACGCGGTGGACGCCGCTTTCGTACTTGAGCACGCCGTAGACGCCCTCGCCGGTGACGCTGAGCACCACCTCCTTGAAGCCACCGGCGGCGCCCTCGCTGGCCGAGGTGACGGCAACGTTCCAGCCGCGGCTCTCGCAGAAGCGCACGTACATCTTGCAGAGGTCGCCGGCGAAGAGAGCAGCCTCGTCGCCGCCGGTGCCGCCGCGTATCTCCAGGATGGCGTTCTTGCCGTCCTCGGGATCGGCGGGAATGAGCATCAGCTTTATCTCCTCCTCGGCTGCGGGGAGCTGCTGCTGGGCGGCCTCCATCTGCTCGCGGGCCATCTGGCGCAGCTCGGGGTCGGTCTCGGACTCGAGGAGTTCGCGGCCGTCGGCCACGTCGCCGAGCAGTCGGCGGTAGCGCGCCGTGGCGGCCGTGAGGCTCTGCAGGTCCTTGTACTCCTTGGTGAGCCGCACATAGCGCTTCATGTCGGCTATGACGTCGGGGTCGGTGATGAGAGTTGCCACTTCAGCGAAGCGGGCTTCAATACCGTCGAGGCGGTCAAGCAATGATTGGTCAGCCATTTGTCAATATTTTTGGCAAAGGTACGAAAAAAAACAGTAACTTTGCGCCCGTATATGAATAAGGTTTACATCATCCTGCTCGCAATCCTGCCGGTCATGCCCGCTTTCGCGGCCGACGACGCGTCGTCGGCCTCCAAGAAGAAAAAGGACACGCCGGTGGCGCCGCCCACGGCCTGGACCGTGCTCCAGCCGCTGGGCCTGCGCGAACCTTGCGGCATCGACACGCTGGAGTACAACTACTTCCAGTGCGCCATACCCACGGCACGGAGCAACGCCTGGGCGACGACCGGCAACCTGGGCGCCGAGGGCATAAACATGATATTCGAGGAACGCCTGCCCTACAGCGCCTTCTTCCTGAGCGACGCGCTGCGCACCTGGAAGCCGCGCGAGCACAAGTTCTACAACTCGCGCATCCCGATGACGCTGCTGGGCTACACCACGGGCGGCGGCCGCGACGCCAGTCAGGAACAGCTGACAGCGACCTTCTCCGGCAACGCCAACGCACGCACGCAGGTGGGCGCGATGGTGGACTACCTCTACTCCAAAGGCAGCTACGAAAAGCAGGCGACCAACGACCTGACGTGGGGATTCTCGGGCTCGTACATAGGCGACCGCTACGAGTTCCAGGGCTACTACTACCACTACAACCTCGTGAACAAGGAAAGCGGCGGCATCACCGACCCGCTGTACATCACGGACCCGGCGGAGGTGCAGGGCGGCGTCACGAGCGTGGACCCCAAAAGCATTCCCACACGCCTGAACAACGCGCACACGCGCAACGTGGGCCTGGACCTGTGGCTCAACCACCGTTACAAGATAGGCTTCTGGAAAAAGGAGCAGACGACAGACTCGCTCGGTGAGGAGCTGCCGGACTCGCTGGTGAAGCGGACATACGTGCCCGTGACATCGTTCGTCTGGACCATGCGCTACCAGAAGCAGCGCCATGTCTTCACCGACAACAACACCGCCGAAACGAAGGAGTTCTTCCAGAACACGTTCCTGACGCCCAACACGACCTACGACCGCACCGACTACAGCGCCTTCACCAACACCCTGGGCATACAGCTGCTCGAGGGATTCAACAAATACTTCCCGATGGGCGCGTCGGCCTACATAACCTACGAGATGCGCCGCTTCAAGCAGACACCCGACTCGCTGGACCACTCAGACCCGACCCTGGGGCTGACGCCGCTGCCCGAAGGCGCCGCCGACATGAAGGACAAGGTGAACCAGAACGTGGCCTGGGCGGGAGCGCAGATCACGAAGCTGCAGGGCGCGGCCATCACGTATGACGCCACGGGCGAGCTGGGCGTCGTGGGCGACGTGGCCGGCGACATACGTGTGCGGGGCAACGCCTACTCGCGCGTGCCGCTGCTGGGCGACTCGCTGCGCGTGCACGCCTACGGCGAGTTCCTGAACGAGGAGACGCCATACCTGATGCGGCATTACCGGTCGAACCATTTCATCTGGAACTACGACTTCGGCAAGATGCGCACCTATGCCTTCGGCGGCAAGGTGCAGCTGGGCCGCACCGGCACCACCCTGTCGGCAGGCCTGAAGAACCTCCAGAACTATGTTTACTTCGGCGAGGACGGGATGCCGCGGCAGCACGGGGGCAGCGTGCAGGTGTTCCACGCGAGGCTGCAACAGGATTTCCGCGTGGGCATACTGAACTGGCGCAACACCATCACGTACCAGACAACGAGCAACGAGGATGTGCTGCCGCTGCCCAAGCTGGCCGTATACAGCAATCTGTTTCTGCTCTTCCGCGTGGCGACGCTGCACGTGCAGCTGGGCGTGGACTGTGACTGGTACACGCGCTACCACGCACCGGCCTATCAGCCGGCCACGGCCACGTTCGTGAACCAGAACTCCGTGCTCCTCGGCAACTATCCCTTCATGAACGTGTATGCCAACATGAAGTTGGGGCGTGTGCGTTTCTTCGTGCTCATGAGCCACATCAACCAGGGATGGCTGGGAGGCAACAACTACTTCTCGGTGGTGGACTATCCTCTGAATCCGCGCCGTTTCCAGCTGGGTCTGAGCGTGGATTTCGCCAACTGACGCGGCAACTATTACGGCCGCCGGGCGTTATTAATGGTATGAAGCAACTTCAGAAAATACGGCACCGGATGCCGCTGCTCTTCGGCATCCTCATCATAGTGCTGGCCCTAATGTGGATGCTGGGACAATGCAGCCGCAAGCATGATGCGGCCTTCGCCCTGACCGACCGCCACGCCGGGGGCGACACGATAACGGTGGCGATAGAGATGTCGCCCCTTCTCTACACCCGCAGCGGCGACAGCATAGCGGGCCTGGACCACGACATAATAAACGCCATAGCCGCAGCACACGGGCGCCCCGTGCGGTTCCGTCCTTTCGTGCCGCTGCACTTCGCCCTCGACGGGCTCGAAAAGGGCGACTTCGACATGGTGGTGGCGGCGCTTCCGGCCACGGAGCGAACCAAGAGCACCTACTGCATGACGGACGCGGTGTACACCGGGCGCCAGGCGCTGGTGCAGCGGCGCGACTCGGCGTCGCACATCTCGTCGCAGGAACAGCTTGCGGGCAAGGAGGTATGGCTCGTGGCGAAATCGCCCTATGCCGACCGCCTCGCCAATCTGGGCGAGGAGCTGGGCGACACCATATACATCCACACGTCGCCGGAATATTCGGCCGAACATCTTTGCCTGCTGACGGCGGCGGGCACCATACCGCGGACGGTGGTGGACGAAGCCACGGCCCGGCGGCTGGCGGCTGACTATCCGGAGCTGGACGTGTCGGTACCGGTTTCGTTCAGCCAGTTCCAGAGCTGGGCAGTGGGCCGGGAGGACCTGCGCGACAGCCTGAATGTATGGCTCGACGAGTTCCGCCGGACGGCGGCCTACGATTCGCTGCTCGTGCGATACGGGCTGAGATAAGGAGATTGTGGCGCCTGCGCTAAAAAAGCTAAAATTGCTTGCAGAGTTGGGGGTTTTATTGCTATCTTTGCTTTCGGAATAAATTCAACAGACAATCCTCATGGCCACCAAACCCAAAACCGGCGCAGCAAAAAGCGCAGCAAAGGAAAAAAGCAAGACAACCACGCGTAAAGCCGCTAAAGCGGCACCCCGAAAGAAGATATTGCCCATACTGCGCAACGACCCCTGGCTCGAGCCTTACGCCGAGGCCATAGAGGGACGTCACACCGACGCAATACGCAAAGAAAAGGAGCTGACGCAGCAGTGCGACTCGCTGGCCGACTTCGCCAACGCTCACGCCTACTTCGGGCTGCACCGGCTGACAGACGGAAGCTGGGTGTTCCGCGAATGGGCACCGAACGCCACGAGCATCACCCTGACAGGTGACTTCTCAGGGTGGAAGGAACAGATAAAATACCGCGCCAAGCGCATCAACGAGCAGGGCGTGTGGGAACTGCATCTGAAGCCTGACGACATACACCACGGCCAGCTCTACAAAATGCTCGTGACCTGGCCCGGCGGTTCGGGCGAACGCATACCGGCCTACGCCACACGCGTGGTGCAGGACGAAAAGACTGCAATATTCTCAGCGCAGGTGTGGCAGCCCGAGGAGCCTTATCGCTGGACCATTGACGGATTCCGTCCCGACACGAAGCCGCTGCTCATATACGAATGCCACATAGGCATGGCGCAGGAGCGCGAGGGTGTGGGCACGTACGACGAGTTCCGCGAGAACGTGTTGCCGCGCATCGCCGCCGACGGCTACAACGCCATACAGATAATGGCGATACAGGAGCATCCGTACTACGGCTCGTTCGGCTACCATGTGAGCAACTTCTTCGCGCCGTCGAGCCGCTTCGGCACCCCCGAGCAGCTTAAGGCGCTGATAGACGCCGCACACGAGGCCGGCATAGCCGTAATCATGGATATAGTACACAGCCACGCCGTGAAGAACGAGGTGGAAGGCCTCGGACGCCTGGACGGCAACGGCTCGCTGTACTTCTACGAGGGCGACCGGCGCGAGCATCCGGCGTGGGACTCGCTGTGCTTCGACTACGGCAAGAACGAGGTGCTGCACTTCCTGCTGAGCAACTGCAAGTACTGGCTTGAGGAGTTCCGCTTCGACGGCTTCCGCTTCGACGGCGTCACCTCCATGCTCTACTATAATCATGGTCTGGGACAGGCATTCGGCAGCTATGCCGACTACTACAACGGCGCGCAGGACAGCAATGCCATCTGCTACCTGACACTCGCCAACAAGCTGATACACACGCTCAACCCGTCGGCCATCACCATAGCCGAGGAGATGAGCGGCATGCCGGGGCTGGCGGTGCCTGTGGCCGACGGAGGCATGGGCTTCGACTACCGCATGGCAATGGGCATACCTGACTACTGGATCAAGACCCTGAAGGAGAAGAAAGACGAGGACTGGCATCCCACATCCATATTCTGGGAACTTACCAACCGCCGCGCCGACGAAAAGACAATATCGTACGTGGAAAGCCACGACCAGGCACTCGTGGGCGACAAGACGGTGATATTCCGCCTTATCGACGACAAGATGTACTGGCACATGATGAAGGACGACGACGACATGACCGTGGCCCGCGGCATAGCCCTGCACAAGATGATACGCCTGGTGACGCTCGCCACCATCAACGGCGGCTACCTCAACTTCATGGGCAACGAGTTCGGCCATCCCGAATGGATCGACTTCCCGCGCGAGGGCAACGGCTGGAGCTACAAGTACGCCCGGCGCCAATGGGACCTCGTGGACCGCGAGGAGCTGAAGTACGTCTATCTCAACGACTTCGACAACGCCATGATAAGCCTCGTGAGCCGTGTCCACAATTTTCAGGCGCTGCCGGTGCGTAAGCTGTGGGAGAAGGACGACGACCAGGTGCTGGCCTTCATGCGCGGCGACCTCGCGTTCGTGTTCAATTTCAGTCCCGACAAGAGCTACGACGGCTACGGCATACTGGCTCCCGGCGGGTCGTACCGCACGGTGCTGACAACGGACAATCCGGCCTTCGGCGGCTACGGTAACGTGGACGAGAAAGTGGAGCACCTGACGCAGGCTGACCCTCTCTATGCCCCGCACGGAGTGGAGTGGCTGCGCCTGTATCTGCCGGCACGCAGCGCAATGGTGCTGAGACGGAAGAGATAATGCATATGAACACGGATTCCAACAAAATGACCCGCCGCGAGGCCATCAAACGCATGGGCCTCACCCTGGCCGGCGGCCTACTTGCGTCGGGAGGCCTATCGGCGCTCGCCTCATGCACAAAGGAGAAGAAAACAGCCAGGTGTAATGGCTAAGTCGTCCCGGACCAAGGTCCGTTAACACGCGCTGTCGCTTCCTTCCGGAGCTCGGCGCGTGAAGTGAAGGGTGGAGGTGCACTGTCCCATGGCTCGTCGGTTTCGCCTCCTCACACATGGGCTGAAAAATGCGCGCCGCGCTCCGCGGGCTCCCGTAAATTGTATCCTGATCAGCGGTAATCTGAGTAAAAATAATTGGGAACAGCAAATTGACCGTACAAGTACCGAACAACCTACCGTACAAGTAACCGAACAAGTTCGCGCTTTTTAATAATCCGGTAACTACTTCTTGCGCGTGAGGATGATGCCGGCGAGGAAGAGGAGTAGAAGGAGGCCGAGATAGGCGGCGGAGAGGCGCAGGGCAAGGCGACCGTCGTCGGAGGCCTCCACGCGGTCGAGGGCATCGGCGCGACCGCCGGCGTTCTCCACGAGGTCAGTGTCGAGCGACTCAAGGTTGCGCTTCCACACGATGCGGCCGTCGCGCAGATAAACGGCGGCGATGTTGCCACGCACGAGAGCCTTGATGTCTGTGTCGTCGGCCGAATAGACGTCGAATACAGGCGCAGCAAGTAGCTTCCACTCCTCAAGGCCGCGCGCACCCGTACCCACGAGGGCAGCGGTGGCGATTCCATGAGCCGATGCATAGCGGGCAAGTTCGTTGGCGAAGCGCGAGCGTGTCAGGAAATGTTCGCCGGGCTCTGGGACAGCGAATACAAGCTGACGTCCGGAACTCTCGAACACTTCCACTTCGTCGTCCTCCTCGTCGAATGCGGCGATGGCCCCGCCGTCGGCGCTCATGTCGGTGCCGAGGGGGTAGTCGCGAAAGTCGACAAGTGGCTGCACATTGTAGCCCGCGGCCGCGAGTACCAGCGAATACAGTACGGTGGAGAGCACCACCACCCACTGCACGCCGCGGCGGAAGAGCCCGCGGCAGTCGTTGTTGTGCAGAAGCAGCCACACGCAGCCGGCGGCAAGAACGATGTTTTTAAGAAGCGTGGCCGTGTTGCTGATGACGAGCATGTCGCCGAAGCAACCGCAGTCGGCCACGGGATTGGCCCATGCTATGTACACCGTAAGCGGCAGCATTACAGCCATAATGGCCGATGCGGCGACGGCCGAGCTGTGGCGCAGCACGCCGGTGAGCACGCAGACGCCCACGGTGAGTTCGAGAGCGCCGAGAGCCACAGCCGCAAGGACGACAGGCTCGACGGGCATGCCGTGGACGCCCCAGGCGTGCAGATACTCCTGCATCTTGTAGAGAGTGCCGTACGGGTCGATACTCTTGGCCCAGCCGCCTGCAATGAAAGCCGCACCGACAAGGATGCGGCACAGCCACGTGGCAGCAACAGCGAGGGTGCTATGCCTCGCCGGCCTCGGTGAGTTTGATGATTCCGAAGACGGCATAGTTGAGCATATCCATATAGTTGGCGTCGATGCCTTCGCTGACGGTGGTGTGTCCGTCGTTGTCCTCAATCTCCTTTGTACGTTCTATTTTGGTGAGAATGAGGTCGGTATAGCTGAGGACGCGCATCATGCGCCATGCCTCGCCATAGTCGTGGTTCTTGGCCTTCATCAGCGCCTTGGCGCGGGCGGCTACGGCGTCGTAAAGCTCGAGAGCCCTTCCGGGGGTAATGTCCTTGGAATCGGCGAAGCCGTTCTCAAGCTGAATGATGCCGATGATGGAATAGTTGACGATGGCCATGAACTCGGGCAGGATGCCCTCGCCTACCGCGCTTTCGCCGGTGATTTCAAGCGTACGGATGCGCTTGGCCTTGATGAACAGCTGATCGGTCACGGCCTCGGGACGCAGTATACGCCAGGATGCACCGTAGTCGTCAAGCTTATGGCTGAAAACGTCGCGGCAACGGCGCAGAGCGTCGTCAAACTGTCGGTTGGTGTCGGGATTGCTCATGGTTCAGTCGGATATTATTTCACACTGGCACATTTCGTCGTATTCGGCCCATTCGGAGTCGTTCTCCGCACTGATTTCCAGCGGCAGCAGAGGCATGGGGTCGGCCAGGGCTGCGTTGAGTTTCTTGCCGAAGATATTGGTGCTGAGGGTATAGAACACCCATGTACGCTCTCCTGCGCCGGTGTAGATACCTGTCAGCACAGCCACGGGATCAGCGGCAAGCTGAGCCTGCATAGCGTCGGTGGCCGCCTCCATCAGGCGCGCCTCCTCGTCGGAGGGCATGCCGTCATGGCCGTAGGGCCACGACACCGTGACGCGGATTTTGAAACGCGGATTCTGCCGGAAGGCCTGCACGTCGCGGCGTCCCGTCACCATTATCGTCTGTCCGTCCGCCGCTTCGGCGGGCGCTGTCCACCAGTCCATTGAAAAAATATGCCGTTATATTATAATTTAAAAAGCACGCGGGACAGCGTATAAGCCGGGTTATGTGGGCGGCGTGCTGTCCCTGCCCCGAAGGGAGGGAGCCTCGTCGGGCCGTCCGTCATTTATCTGAGCAGTCTACCCCCCGGCACCGGGCGAGCAGCCCGGTGGAGCCGAAGCTCCCTGCCGGTATACTTGACCTTGCAACCCGCAAGACATGCGGCACGCCATATCGCTGTGGCGTCCGGTGGGCTCTTACCCCGCCTTTTCACCCTTGCCGTCGGCCCGAGGGCCGCTTGGGCGGTTGTTTTCTGTCACGTTACTCTACCGTTGCCGATAGCTCCCCGAGGGGAGTGCGGTGCTCTTTGTTGCCCGGACTTTCCTCTTCCGCCTCATTACGCACGGAAGCGACGGACCCGCCATCCCGGTGCTTTTATATGATTTTAAGCGTATCCGCGTATGATGCCTCTCTTGGCATTGCGTACGAAAAGGATTATCTCGTCGCGCTCCCGGGTGGCGGGCAGCTCAGCCTCGATGCGCTCTATGGCATCGCTGACGTTGAGCCCCGACAGATAGAGGTAACGGTATATCTCCTGAATGTCGCGGATAGTGTCGTTGCTGAAGTTGCGGCGGCGCAGGCCTATGCTGTTGATGCCCGCGTAGCTGATGGGCTCGCGTGCGGCCTTGACGTAGGGGGGAATGTCCTTGTTGACGAGGGCGCCCCCCTGAATCATGACGTGCGGGCCGATGTGGCAGAACTGATGCACGAGGGTGCCGCCGCCGAGGATGGCGTAGTTGTCGACCTGCACCTCGCCTGCGAGCTGCGTGGCGTTGCTGATGATGACGTTGTCGCCGACAGCGCAGTCGTGAGCCACATGGCTGTAAGCCATGATGAGGCAGTTGTTGCCGACGGTGGTGCGTCCGCGGGCGGCGGTGCCGCGGTTGACGGTCACGCACTCGCGGATGGTGGTGTTGTCGCCGATGATGGCGAGTGTGTCCTCGCCGCGGAATTTGAGGTCCTGAGGTATGGCTCCGATGACCGCACCGGGGAATATGGTGCAGTTGCGGCCTATGCGTGCGCCCTCAAGGATGGTGACGTTGCTGCATATGCGCGTGCCCTCGCCTATCTCCACGTTGGCGTCGATGGTGACAAAGGGGTCGATGACGACGCTGGGAGCTATCTTAGCGGCGGGATGCACGTAGGCCAGTGGTTGTTTCATAGGTGTGTTTTCTTACTTGTTCTTGATAATCTGCGCCATGAACTCGCACTCGCACACGATCTTGTCGCCCACGAAAGCGCGTCCCTTCATCACGGCCATGCCGCGGCGCAGTTCGGTCATGAACGACACGTGGAAAATCAGAGTGTCGCCGGGGACTACCTTCTGACGGAATTTCACATTGTCGATTTTCATGAAATATGTGGAGTAGCGCTCGGGCTCATCGACTGTGCCGAGCACCAGCAGACCGCCGGTCTGTGCCATTGCCTCGACGAGGAGGACGCCGGGCATGACGGGTTCCTGCGGGAAGTGGCCCATAAAGAAGGGCTCGTTGGTGGTGACATTCTTGACACCGACGATGTAGTTGTCGCTCTTGTCGATGATTTTGTCGACGAGCAGGAAGGGATAGCGGTGAGGGAGATGCTCGCGGATGGCGTTGTTGTCCATCAGGGGCGCCGCATTAGGATTGTAGACGGGAGCCTGGATGTCCTGGCGCTTGATGTCGCGGCGGATTTCCTTGGCGATGCGGGTGTTGATGGCATGGCCGGGCTTGGTGGCGATGACCTTGCCCTTGAGGGGACGGCCGATGAGCGCCATGTCGCCGATAACGTCGAGCAGCTTGTGGCGCGCAGGCTCGTTGTCGTGGGCCAAGGGTGTGGTGTTGATGTAGCCGAAACCGCCCACGGTGTGGTGCTCCACACCCATGAGGTCGGCAATCTTGTCAAGGCTCTCCTGACTCATGGGCGAATCGTAGATGACGATGGCGTTGTCGAGGTCGCCGCCCTTGATGTAGCCGGCGTTTACCAGCGGCTCGATCTCGCGCACGAACACGAAGGTGCGGGAGCCGGCGATCTCGCTGCCGAAGTCCTCGATGTGCTCCATCGAGGCGTACTGGTTGGAGAGCACGGGCGACTCGAAGTTCACCTTCACCTCGACGCTGAACTCGTCGTCGGGAAGAATCAGAATCTTGCTGCCGCTTTCCTCGTCGGCCACTTCGATTTTATGCTTGACTATGTAGTAATCCTTGTCGGCTTTCTGCTCGGTGAGGCCGGCTGCCTCTATTGCCTCGAGCCACAGGCGCGAGCTTCCGTCGAGAATGGGAGCTTCAGGCGCGTTGACACGGATGAGGGCGTTGTCGACGCCGCAGGCATAAAGCGCGGCAAGGAGATGCTCGACGGTGCTGACGGTGACGTCGCCGCGTCCGAGCACAGTGCCGCGCTGTGTGCTGAGGACATTCTCAGCGAGGGCATCGATCACGGGTTCGCCTTCAAGGTCGGTGCGCTGGAATTTATAGCCGTGTCCTTCGGGCGCGGGCATCACGGTGGCATCCACCATTGCGCCGGTGTGCAGGCCTTTGCCTGAGAGAGTGAACGACTGGCTGAGTGTGAGTTGCTTCATTGGTTTATGGAGGGGTGATTATTTTTCGTTGAGTTTCCGGAAAGCCCTCTCGAGGGCGTTGATGCGGTTGATGGTGTCGGGGAGACGCTTGATGCATGCGGCCTGACGTGCGTAGTCGCCGAAAGGCACGGCCGGCGAACCCATTATGCGCGCATCGTCGGCGACATCGGCGTGTATGCCGCTTTGGGCGCCTATCTGCACGCGGTCGCCGACGCTGATGTGGCCTGCGAGACCCACCTGTCCGCCCACCATGCAGTTGCTGCCGAGGCGGCTGCTGCCTGCGATGCCGCTTTGCGAGGCCATGACGGTGTTGCTGCCGATCTCCACATTGTGCGCCACCTGAATGAGGTTGTCGAGCTTGGTGCCACGTCCCACACGCGTGGCGCCCATAGTGGCACGGTCGACGGTGGTGTTGGCTCCGATCTCCACATCATCGGCTATCTCCACGACGCCTATCTGCGGAATCTTGCTGTAGCTGCCGTCGGGCATCGGTGCGAAGCCGAAACCGTCGGCACCTATCACGACGCCGGAGTGGAGGACGCAGCGGGCGCCCACACGGCAACCGTGGTATATCTTAACGCCGGGATAAACGACAGTGTCGTCGCCTATCGTCACGCCGGGACCGACATAGGCCTGCGGATAAATCTTGACATTGCGACCGAGACGCGCGCCCGCACCGACATAGGCGAAAGCGCCCACGTAGACGCCCTCGGGCAGCTCCACGCCCTCTGCAACGAAGCTGGGCTGCTCCACGCCGGAAGGACGGGCATTGAGCGCGGCGTCCACCATCTGCATAAGCTGGGACAGCGTGGCATAGGGGTCGTCGACCCTGATAAGGGTGGCATGCACGGGATGCTCGGCCACAAAGTCGCGGCGCACGAGCACGACGCCCGCGTCCGTAGTATAGATATGGTGGGTATATTTAGGATTTGCCAGGAAGGTGAGAGCGTTCTTTCCGGCCTCCTCTATCTTGGCAAAAGTGCTTACGCAAATATTTTCATCGCCTTCTACAGCGCCGCCGACGGCGGCTGCAATCTGGCCTGCGGTAAATTCCATCTGTGATAATTTCAAAACCGATGCAAAGGTGGCAAAAAAATTCGGTTTTTTAGCTATAGCTGTGCCGAAAAGTTGCCCCGAGCGGGCGTATGGGACAACAAATTGCCACAAAAGAGCATCAGACCTCGTTCAGATTATGGCCCATGCGTTCTTTCTTGGTGTGCATGTAGCGGTAGTTGTAGGGATTAGGGGCTACCTCCACGGGCACGTTCTCCACCACCTGCAGCCCGTAGCCTTCGAGGCCCACGCGCTTGACGGGATTATTGGTGAGCAGCCGCATCTTGCGTATGCCGAGCAGATTCAGTATCTGCGCGCCCACGCCGTAGTCGCGTTCGTCGGCGCCGTGACCCAGATGTATGTTGGCCTCCACGGTGTCGAGCCCCTCTTCCTGAAGCTTGTAGGCGCGGATTTTGTCCATGAGGCCGATGCCGCGACCCTCCTGACTGAGATAGACCACGGCTCCGCGGCCCTCCTTCTCAATCATCTGCAGGGCCTTGTGCAGCTGCTCTCCGCAGTCGCAGCGCAGCGAGCCGAAGATGTCGCCGGTGGCGCACGACGAGTGAACGCGCACCAGCACGGGCTCGTCGGTGCGGACGTCGCCCTTGATTATGGCTATGTGCTCCAGGCCGTTGCTTTTCTGGCGGAACGGAATGAGACGGAAATGGCCGTAGCATGTGGGCATGTCCACCTCCACACCCTCCTCCACGAGGCACTCGTTCGCCATGCGGTAGGCTATGAGGTCGCGGATGCTGATGAGGCGGATGCCCCAGCGGTCGGCGTTCTCGCGCAACTCGGGCAGGCGCATCATGGTGCCGTCGTCGGCCATTATCTCCATGAGGGCGGCCGCAGGCTCAAGACCGGCGAGGCGCGCCAGGTCTACTGCGGCCTCCGTGTGGCCGGCGCGGCGCAGCACGCCGTGGTCCTGGGCGTACAGAGGATTGATGTGGCCGGGACGGCCGAAGGTGTCGGGAGTGGACGAGGGGTCGGCCAGCGCACGGATGGTGGCGCAGCGGTCGTGAGCGCTCACGCCCGTGGTGCAGCCCTCGAGCTTGTCGACGGTGACGGTGAAGGGAGTGCCCAGCACGGAGGTGTTGTTCTCCACCTGGCGCGGCAGCTCCAGCTCGCGGGCGCGGCCTATGGTAATGGGCGCGCACAGCACGCCGCGGGCATTCTTGAGCATGAAGTTCACCTGTTCGGGCGTGATTTTCTCGGCGGCGACGATGAAGTCGCCCTCGTTCTCGCGGTCTTCGTCGTCCACCACTATCACCATGCGTCCGTCGCGGATGTCGGCGATGGCATCGTCTATGCTGTCAAGTTTTATCTTCTGTTCCATTCTGATTCTGTGAGAGGTTCTGATAATGCTCCGTAAGCAGGCGCGTGGTCTCCTCTATGTCCCGGAAGCGACGCGGAGTGGCCCTGAACGGATAACGGTTAAGCAGATATATCACACGCGGGTCGCGTGAGTTGGAAAGATAGTCCACCACGTTGTTCATCGAGGGAGTGACGGAAGCCACTGTGGCCGACGCGAAGCGGCGTCGCCACGGCGGGCGTCGGTCAAGCACGGCGCGCACGCGACGCTCAGCTTCGGCCTCGGCATCAAGCAGCCGCAGAGCCTCGTCGGTCTCCACCTCGGTGATGACGAATTCCTTCACCTCCAGCGTGCGAGGCAGTTCGCGGCCCGTGAGGCGACGGAACAGTGCGGTATATGCGTCGACATTGAACACAGCGCTGTCGCCCACGGCCTTATAGGTAAAGAACACGCCCAGCGGCAAAAGCACGGCCGAGCTGAGCCATATGCCTTCCCACACCTCCACCTTGCCGTCGCGGGCCATCTTGTAGCCGGCGTTGTCGACAATGAAGTAGAAGATGAAGAGCAGCACGCTCACCACCAGCGGCGTGCCCAGGCCGCCTTTCTTGATGATGGCGCCCAGCGGCGCGCCTATGAAGAAAAATATGATACAGGCGAATGACAGCGTGAACTTGCGCTGAAGCTCTATGTCGTGTCGGCGCATCAGCTTGGCCTGGTCGTTGAGGGCAAGGCTGCGGAACTCGTACTCCTGCCGCTGCCGCTTGGCCGAGGACAGAGCCTGCGTCAGATAGGTCTTGGCCATGGCCGGAGTTGGAGCGCCGAACACGGAATCCACGTCTATATCCTCGGCACGGAGCGCATGCGTTGTGGCGCTGCCACGACTGTGGCGCGAGCCCTGATAGCTGCGCCTCTGGCCTATGCCCATGACGGAGGCGGCCTTGAGGTCGGCGGCGTAGATACTGCCTATGCTGTCTACCTCGGCGCCTATGCTGTCGATGCTCCGGCGCAGCTGGCTGATGTTCTGGCCCACATACTGGCTGCGGATGCCACTCTCGTCCATGCGGTTGAAGTTGGCATCGAAGGCGAAGTATATCTGCTTGTCGCTGAAATTCTCGCGGCGGAAGGGCATATAACGCGCCGAAGAGCGTCCCATGGCGTTGTCGCGCAGGTTCTCGAACATCTCGCCGTGGTAGAGGTGCAGAAACAGGCGCGTCTTGTCCTCCGTGAAGTTGAACTTGCCGCTGTCGGCGAGTATGACGCGCGCGTTGTCTATGCCGTTGCTCAGGTCGTAGATTATCATGTCGTAGAGCATGCCCGTGTCGGGATTCTTGCGCTCCACGTAGAGGTTCATGTTGGGTATCTGGTCGTAGAATGAGCGCTCGGGAATCTCCACCTCGGGCGACTTCTGGCGCACGCTGAACAGCAGCGTGTACATGCGGCTCTGCGCCACGGGCAGCAGATTGTTCTGGAAGAAGAACGCCCCTATGCTTATAAGCACCATGAGGACTATAAGCGGACGCATGATCCTGAACAGCGACACGCCCGAAGCCTTCATGGCCGTAAGCTCGAACTTCTCGCCGAGGTTGCCGAAGGTCATGAGCGACGCCAGCAGGATAGCAAGAGGGAGGGCGGTAGGCACCATAGTCAGCGCCGCGTAGAAGAAGAGTTCGCCCAGCACGTCGACCGACAGTCCCTTACCCACCAGCTCGTCGATGGTGCGCCACAGGAACTGCATCAGCACCACGAACAGCGATATGAAGAAAGTCATGGCGAACACCGGCACAAACCGCTGCAGCATGAACGTGTATAATCGCTTTATTCTGAACATAAGCCGGGCTTATTGAAGAAAACGATGCAAAGATACGGAATTTTCGTGAAATGGTGTCAACAAGCCGGCGCGTCGGGACGTTTTATTGTAAATTAAACGTTACAACTATGAAAAAATCTCTCCTCCTCTCTCTTATGGCCGTCATATTGCCGGCTCTCGCATCGTACGCCTCCGACGATGAAGGCGCTGTGTTCGTTGTTCCAGTCAATGCCGACGGCACGGCCACTGTCAACGCCGACGGCAGTTATAGCGGACAAGTGGCCATGACCGCGACCGAAGGCCAACCCGGGCTAACCGCCACGCACGTCCGTCTGGACCACGGCTTTGTATTCCTTGCCGTAAACGGAGATGCGAGCAAGCACACATTCTATACGCTGCGCGGCGACGAGGTATCGTTCGACACAAAGAACCCGCTGATGATAGAGACCGACCTCAGCCGCCATATCAATGTGCCGGAAGGAGTCTACGACATCACCTTCTACAGCAGCACGGGCTCAGGAAGCAGTTTCGCCATAACCGCCCACACCTCTACCGGTGCGTACGACATCACGGCCGACGCCAGCGTTCCGGCCGTGTACTACGACATGCAGGGACGACGCGTGGCAGACGACAATCCCGCGCCCGGACTCTACATCGCACGCCGCGCCGACAAGGCATATAAAGTATTGGTAAAATAGGAGGCACCCTCTTACCTATACATACACTATCAACTATTTCCCATAGCGCGCCCGCAGCTCCTCGAGCTCCATGCCGGCAAGCTCCCACAGGCTCATGGCATTCTCCATAGCCTTGGTGGCGGCGGCATGGCGTTCGTAGATGTCGGCAGGCGTGTTGCCGGCGGCTATTTCGGCCTCGATGGAAGCTATCTCGCCCTCCAGGCGGGTAATTTCGGCCTCGGCCTCCTCCACCTTTTTCTGTGCACGGCGCAAAGCCTTGTCGCGCTCGCGCTGCTCGGCATAGCTCAGGCGAGGTGCGGCAGGTGTGGACGCCGGCGCAGGCTTCTTTTCGGCGGGAGCCGCAGCGGCCGGCTCTTTTGGAGCAGGCGCCGGTTTAGAGCGTTCCAGCTCCTGCAGAGAGGCGATGCGCTTCTTTTCCAGAAACTCGTAGATACCGCCGAGGCACTCGCGCACTCGGCCGCCGCCGAATTCGTAGACCTTCGTCACCAGGCCGTCGAGGAACTCGCGGTCGTGGCTCACCACTATCACCGTGCCGTCGAAGTCGCGTATGGCCTGCTTCAGTATGTCCTTGGTCTTCATGTCGAGATGGTTGGTGGGCTCGTCGAGTATGAGCAGGTTGACGGGCTCGAGCAGCAGGCGTATCATCGCCAGACGTGTCTTCTCGCCGCCGCTGAGCACCTTCACCTTCTTGTCGGAAGCCTCGCCGCCGAACATGAACGCGCCCAGGATGTCGCGTATCTTCAGGCGTATGTCGCCCACGGCCACGCGGTCGATGGTGTCGAACACGGTAAGCTCTCCGTCGAGCAGTTGGGCCTGGTTCTGGGCGAAGTAGCCTATCTTCACGTTGTGGCCCACACGCAGCGAGCCGGTGAAGGGGATCTCGCCCATGATGCACTTCACGAGCGTCGATTTGCCCTCGCCGTTCTTGCCTACGAAGGCCACTTTCTCGCCGCGGCGGATGGTGAATGTGCAGTCGTCGAACACGCGGTGCTCGCCGTAAGCCTTGCCCACGCCGTCGAGAATCAGCGGAAAGTCGCCCGAGCGCGGTGCCGGCGGGAAGCGTAGGTTCAGGTGCGACGTGTCCACCTCGTCCACCTCAATACGCTCTATCCTGGCGAGCTGCTTCATGCGGCTCTGCACCTGCACGGCCTTGGTGGCCTTGTAGCGGAAGCGCTCGATGAACTGCTCCGTGTCGGCTATCTGTTTCTGCTGGTTCTGCCAGGCGCGCATCTGCTGCTCGATGCGCTCGCGGCGCAGCTCCACGAAGTGGCTGTAGTTCACGGCATAGTCGTAGATCTTGCCCATCGAAATCTCGATGGTGCGGTTGGTGACATTGTCGATGAACGCGCGGTCGTGGCTCACGAGCACCACAGCCTTGGCCTTGGTGGCGAGGAAGTTCTCGAGCCACTGTATCGACTCGATGTCGAGGTGGTTGGTCGGCTCGTCGAGCAGCAGCACGTCGGGGCGGCGCAGCAGCAGCTTCGCCAGCTCGATGCGCATGCGCCAGCCGCCGGAGAACTCCGCCGTGGGGCGGTCGAAGTCGGTGCGCAAGAAGCCGAGGCCCAGAAGCGTCTTCTCCATCTCGGCCTCGCAGTTGTCGCTGCCCGACATGGCAATGGCTTCCGTCATCGACGTCATGCGGTCGATCAGTTCGTGATAAGAGTCCGACTCGTAGTCGGTACGCTCGGCCAGCTCGGCGGTCATGGCGTCGAGGGCGGCCTGCATGCCGTCGATGTGGGAGAACGCCTTGCGCACCTCCTCCTTGACCGTGAGGGTATCCTCCAGCACCATCTGCTGCGGCAGATAGCACACGCTCACATCCTGAGGCACCGACACGGTGCCCGACGTGGGCTTCTGCAAGCCGGCTATAATCTTAAGCATGGTGCTCTTGCCCGCGCCGTTCTTGCCCACAAGGGCAATCTTGTCGCGGGTGTTTATCACATAGCTTATGTCGTTGAAAAGCGGTACGGCGGAAAACTCCACCGACAGGTTATTGATGGAAATCATACTCTGCTCGTGAAATTCGCGTGCAAAGTTACTGATTTTTTCGGAGAAAACCGGCCTCGTGTCATTCAGGCTGCACGGGCACCTGGCGGCGGAAAGCCTCCTTGAAGGAAATCATGGTTTCGGTGCGGGCCAGGCCGAGAGCCTGGATCTGGTCCTGGAGTATGTTCAGCAGATGGTCGTTGTTGCGGGCGTAAAGCTTTACAAAGATGTCGTACTGGCCCGTGGTGAAATGACATTCCACCACCTCCGGAATCTTGCGCAGCTCGTTGATGACATGGTTGAACTGCGAGGGGTCGCGCAGGAAGAAACCCACATAGGCACAGGTCTCATAGCCCACGGACGCCGGATTGATGATGCACTCCGAGCCCTGGATGACGCCGGCCGCCGTCAGGCGCTGGATGCGCTGATGCACCGCCGCGCCGCTGACACCGCATTCCCTGGCGATTTCGAGATACGGCTTGCGGGCGTTGGCCGAAAGCATTTTCAGTATGTTGAGGTCAAGTTTATCGAACTGCTGACGATTCATGGCGTATGAAAGGAAAATTCTATATTCAAGATTTGGGTGGTTTATTGTTGCAAATTTCGTGTTTTTAGTTCATATTTGCAAATATTTGTGCGAATTTCTGCCTGTAAATTGACAAAATACTCCGGAGCGATTTGCGGCCGCTAAAAATTTTATATTATTTTCCCCGATTTTCTTTTTGGTTTGCGTTCTATATAATATCTTTGCACTGTCATTAGGCCCTCCGGGGCCGACGGCACATTGATATATACAACCATTATATCTGACCAGTTTCAAAAATGATTTTCAATTTCCGAATCGTCTCCGACGAAGTCGACAACTTCAAGAGAGAAATAAAAATTGATGCCGAGGCTACATTCCTGGACTTCAAGAACGCAATCTGCGACGCCGTCGGCTACGACAAGAACCAGATGTCGTCGTTCTTCCTGTGCGACCGCAACTGGGAGAAAGAAAAAGAAATCACCATGGAGGACATGGGCTCCGACTCCGACCAGGACGTATGGCTCATGGAGGATTCCGTGCTCAGCGACTTCATAGACGACGAGGGGCAGAAGCTGCTCTTCACGTTCGACTACCTGACCGACCGCAGCTTCTTCATCGAGATGCGCGAGCTCATCACGGGCAAGACACTGCACGACCCCCTGTGCACACTCTCGCTGGGTCATGCACCGGCACAGACGGTCGACATGGACGAGTTCGACGCCCGCATGGACGCCAAGGCTGCGAAATCCGCCTCGGACAACATCGACGACCTTGACGCCGATTTCTATGGTAACGACGAGTTCAACCCCGATGAATTCGATGCAGCAGGTTTCGACGAAATGACATTTGACGAATAATTCCACGCATTTTATATAATCACAGCGGCGTTAACAAAATCCATGGCCTCCGGCCATACAATTATGTTATACGCAGCACATTGCAACCCGATAAAACAAAAGCCACCAGCCACACGGAGGGCTATACAGCGTACATAATATTTGAACCGCATTGCACGAATCGTGCAATGCGGTTCAAATAACCATGCCCCATCAGTTAGCAGTGTAGCAAGCGGCTACCCGCCGGATGGCGGGTAAAATCCGGTTAGCCGCGGGTTAAGGAGCGTAGTGCCGTACCCGCGGTAAGCTCAGGAAAAGAGTATCAACCTGCCGCATTGGCGGGTTGCACAGCCTTTGGCGGCCGCGAAACATTATTAAAATATGACAATAAACCCGGACGTCGTGCAACCCGCCATGCGGCGGGTTGATACATTGGTCGTGACGCAACCGCGAGTATGTCGCTCCCTACGGTCGCTCCTTAACTCGCGGCTAACCGGATTCAACCCGCGACAAGCGCGGGTTGTTCCCGTTTTATCAGACAGCAACAATTACGGATGCGTCATAAACACCGACCGGCCGGAAGCCCACGGAGTGGGTGGGCAATTTTCAGCCCATGCGTGAGGACCATGGCTCGTCGGCTGCGCCTCCTCACGCATGGGCTGAAAACTGCCCGCCGCGCTCCGCGGGCTTCCCTTTATGCTTCGAATTCTGCAATCAAGGTACAAAAAAACTGCGCCCGCATGTCTGTGGGGCGCAGCTTTTTATGTATGTGATGTATCGTTATTTCACGAATACCTTGGTGACGGTCTTGCCCTGACGGCGTATTACGAGCTGACCGGCGGCGGGGTTGCTGATGCGGGCACCCTGGAGGTTGAAGAACTCAACGGGAGCGTTTGCGTCGCTGTCGGCAATCACGTCGTTGATGCCTGCACCGGGATTCTCAACATTGAAGGGGAGTTCGATATGAGCACCTTTAAATTTAGCCAACGAACCAAGACGTTGCTGAGTCGAAGCATTGTAAGCAATGAGAAGCCAATCGGCTGTCCATTCAATAGTGTTGGTGCTCAGAGTACCCACGATTGATTCATCCTCACCTAAAGTGCTTACGGGTGCAAGCAGACACTCCGTTTGCTTACCACCAACAGTAAGGTCGATATTAATCCATTTCACCGGATCAAGATAAACCTCCTTGTCATCACGATATATCACGAGGGGCAGATTGTAAGTCTCGTTTGCGCTATAATCAGGACCAAGGAATTGCTCAAGCACTACGCATTCGCCCAGATGATCTGTACCATCCACGTAATCCTCCACCAATTCAGCCTTGCAGTAAGTATTGAATTCAGTTGTAGTAGTCAGGTACGTGCCCTGAGCGTCAGTATCGTATTCCCAAAGAGTCACAGTGGTATTGCATTCGCTGGGAACAATTTTAACATTATCGAAAATAGCATATGCGGAACCGGCAAGCCCTTCAACACCATATACAAACGTATCGGATGATGTCAAAGTTCCGTCGCTGTTCATTTTAATGGTGATGGCCTCGTTGCTCCATGCTGTTTCAGAAGCCAGAGATGTGTATAGCCACATATTCATGCTTACACCGGGATACTCCGGATCTTCCGGCTGTGCAAAAATGAACTGTGAGGGCAGTGTGATTGTGCCTTTGCTGAAGTCGACAGTACCTTTCAGAGACACATCAATATAACGGAGACCAGTAACCACAACATCGTTAGCTCCCTCGCCCTTGGAAATTACGACATTACCAGCCAGACCTACATTACCTGTATTTTTGTAGAGAACAGCTGTGTAGTCGTAGATGCCCACCAGTTCCTCCATGTTTTGGGGAGCAGCCTTTGCCGGGGCCTTGAGTATCAGGGTGTTTTCCGACGATTTATGCCCGGCGATATTCACCTTTTCAGCCTTGGCATTACGGGCGAGTTCAAAATTGCCCGAGAGGGTCTTAGCCGCATTCACATCGGCTTGAAGGTTAGATGTTCCTGCTGCGGCGCTGAGAGCCACGGCAGAAGCAAGAAGGATGGAGTAGAATTTCTTCATGCGTTGTTTGTTTAAAGTGTTATTGTTTTTTTACCTTATTATTGCCTTAAAGGGCGTTAATCGGTGCAAATTTATGTGATGTTTTTGAGAAAAGCAAACGAATTGCATAAAAAAATCAAATTTTCTGTAAAATTGTAATTCATGACCGCCATCCGTGACATTTTGTCACAAAATCAGCCCTATTCATCGGTGATTACCCGCCGCATGGCGGGTAAAATCCGGTTAGCCGCGGATTTAGGCGCACAGCGCCGTAT
>PPYF01602844.1_pt1 | contig 26498 bp, 30 predicted proteins | sample 1559871 | NCBI WGS metagenome assembly PPYF01 (sample SAMN08240021, study PRJNA423297) | Human gut metagenome, whole genome shotgun sequencing project. | reverse complement strand
TGCCGGCCGCCATTGCAGACGCCAAGCAAAACGCCGCCAATAACGGGATCGAAAATGCGACCTTTGTTGTTGGCAAGGCTGAAGAGCAGTTTGCCAAGTGGCAGGCTGAGGGCCTCAAGCCCGACGTAGTGATTGTTGACCCACCGCGCAAGGGCTTGGACGCTCAATTGATTGAAGCCACCGGTAAGATGGCGCCCCAAAAGGTGATCTACGTTTCCTGCAACCCGGCGACTTTGGTCCGCGACTTACAACGCTTCGCCGAACAGGGCTACCATGTGACCAAGCCGATCCAACCGGTCGACCAGTTCCCGCAGACGACGCATGTGGAGAGTGTTACTGTCCTTGAACGTACAGAAAAATAGCCGATAAACGCCGGTATGACGGTATTTATAGCTGATTGAAAGTGTACAAATTCTGATTTTGAAGATTGGGATTAGTACACTTTTTCTATTTGAAGCTGGCGGGTCGAGTGTTCAATGTGCTTTTTCGATAGTCGAGTATGCGAATGTCCAATTTGGTAAGTCGTGTTGATTAGGGTAGGGAAAGTTGGAATAAGGGTCGATATGGTGGTGTTGAGAAGGAGTGCAATTTTGGACGAGTTATAACTGAATGTTGAGTTGACTAAGCTACTGAAATAAAATTTAGATTTTATCTTAGTTGGAAAGACATGATTAAGGAGAATTGTATACTCAACCATGTTCAGATAAAAAATAAAAAGCATGATCATCACTAAATGACAATCATGCAGTGTATTAATGACCACGATGTTTTTTGCGACGCTTTGCTACTCTCTTTTGATAACGAAATTTGTTTGTCAGTCGTTTTTTAGCAGAGCGCTCGGCCTTTCGTAATTTTTTCTTTTCTTCAAATTGTTTTTGCAAGGTACTTTGAGCTTTAGTGCTAATACCTTGATGCTTCATTACCTTGTTAGCCAATCGTTGGGCACGTTTGGGATTAACATGCTTAGAAATCTTTATTGTTTTATCTGTTACGTGGTGAAAGTGGAACCGCTGATAATCGTTATTAACTAGCTTTAGAATTAGTGATGTCTTTGGTTCAGAGCTACCAAGTATAACAGATGCTACTGAGTAATCTTTGCCATTGTGACACTCCAAAATCGCCTTATAAAAGCTACCATCAAAAACAATTGTTAGACAAGATCGAATAACCATCATGTCCCCTCCTTAAGTTAAATTACGAAAGAGGGACATCCCGGAGGGGAAGGATACTGATCAGCTTGAACTGACGTCCGGACTACCAACCGAACTGTGTTTTTACTTTCAAAAATATAATAACATATGTACATGATTATTTATGATATCTAGGTTCTATTGATAACTACTTTTGGTATAATTTTAATACCACATTAAAATTTGAGGAGAAATTTAGTAAATGAAGAAGGGCATTGACGCTCCCATTGTACCAATTATCTTTATTGTCGTTGGGATAATTGGTGTTATACCAGCATGGCAATCACAGAATCTATATAATTTTATTTTTCCCGCATTGATGTTTGTCCTGGCAATAGTGTTTATTCATACCAGTCTTTCCGGGAAATATAAGATTATTCACCAGGTAGTTAAATCGTTGGATATTCCCGATAATAGTAAAGTCCTTGATTTAGGAACGGGGCATGGGGCAGTTTTGCTAGAGGTTGCTAAGAAGTTAAAACAACCAGGAGAAGTGATTGGAATTGATATTTGGCAATCTGCCGATCAATCTAATAATTCCCAGACAGCAACTCAGCAAAATATTGAGCTGGCGCAGTTGAATGAGGTTGCTAAAGTTCAAACTGCTAACATGACCAAATTACCATTCAGTAACAACGAATTTGACGATGTTTTTGCTAGCTTTGCGATTCACAACGTTAAGCCTAAAAGCCAGCGTGAATTAGCAATCAGTGAAGCATTGCGAGTATTGAAAACTGGCGGACGACTAGTGATTATTGATATGGAACACATTGATGAATTTAAGCGCATACTGATTCAAAATAAATGCAAGATAACGATGCGTCATGCAGGAATTGATGGAATTTGGGGATGGATTCCGACGAGTATTATTATTGCGGAAAAGTAGGAGGGGTTAATATGAAGCTACATGATGAGATTAAAGAGAAGTATGAACGTGGGGATTATGACCAGCAAATTAAAACCACGCAAAGCGATTCTAATCTAAATAAGCTCGATTGGTATTATAAAATTAGAAAACAGGTTTTCATAGTCTGGCTTCTTTTATTGGTGGCTAATTTTGCATTACAAAATTATTATACTGTGAGTCATAATTTGGAATGGTTTCACTTTACACTTTTGACGTTAGTCACGCTAAACACAGGAGGACTGATATATTGTATATATAAAATTAATAAACTAAAAAACAGCACCCAGCCAAAATAGCTGAGTACCAAACATCCTAAAATTCATTTATTTACTCTGATAACTTCACCATCTTTGAACGTGAACTCCATGTAGCGTTGGAAGATGGTGATTTTTTCTACTAGGCGACGAACCAAGCCCTCATCAAAATCTACCAAGCCATATTTGTGGAATTCGATCAGTTTGTTGATTTCATCAATGCTGTGTAGTTTTGCTTGCTGTTTAGCTTCACGGCTTTGCACCTTTGCTCTTTGCTTTCGTAAATCCATGATTTGCTGGGTGAGGGCATCGCAATTTTGATGCTGGTTGGCGGCCTGGATGAGCTGCATTTGGACCTCTTCCAGTTGCTTATCGAGTTGATCAAGGGTAGGTCCTTTAGAATTTTTGATGACCTTCATAATGTTAGCCTTGATCTGTTTGCCAGCTAACTCGTGTCCTTCAATGAGCTGGTTAAAGGCTTCTACGGTGGCTTCCTTTAGCAGTGGTTCTTTGACATTTCTAATCATGCATCGCCTTCCGGTTTTGATTCGCTTTATTCGACTAGCACAACGCCAGACTGCTACCTTTTCTGGTCGGTACCACATATTCCGTTGAAAAATGTCGCCGCATTTTCCACAAAAGACTATTTGGGAGAAACAATATTTGCCGTTAAGTCGCCGGTGCTTACCATTCTTAGTAGTGATCCCGTTTTGTCGTTGTTTGATGAGCTGCTGGACTTGCATGAATACCAGCTTGGGAATAATCGCGGGATGGTCGTTTTCTACATAGTATTGAGGCATGATACCGTTATTCTTGACGCGTTTCTTGCTCAGAAAATCAACAGTGTAAGTCTTTTGCAATAGAGCATCACCCATGTATTTCTCATTCTTTAGAATTTTTGAAACACCGCTGGATTGCCAGTTCTTTGTTTTACCACCAGTTAAAATGCCATCAGCTTTGAGCGAATCGGCAATTTGCTTCATGGTCATTCCATTAAGGTAGCTGTAGAAGATTCGCTTAACGACCTTGGACTCCTCAGGTTCAATCACCAAGTTACCTTGAGCATCCTTGGTATAACCTAGAAAGTGATTATGGTTGACGAATACCTTACCTTGTTGGTAGCGGTATTGAATCCCCATTTTGACGTTTTGTGATAAGGACTCACTTTCCTGTTGGGCGAGTGAAGCCATGATGGTAATCAGAACTTCACCTTTGGCATCCATGGTATTGATGTTCTCTTTTTCAAAGAAGATCGCAACGTTGATAGCTTTCAAGTCTCGGATATATTTCAAGCAGTCGATGGTATTCCGGGCGAACCGGCTAATTGATTTGGTAACGATCAGGTCAATTTTACCGGCTTTGCAGGCTGCAATCATCTGATTAAATTGTTCCCGCTTCTTAGTGTTAGTCCCTGAGATTCCATCATCGGCGTAGATACCTGCAAACTCCCAGGTTGGTTCTTTTTGAATTAATTCTTTATAGTGAGCCACCTGAGTTTCATATGAACTGGCTTGTTCATCATAATCAGTCGAAACCCGGCAGTAGGCCGCCACTCGGAGCTGTTCAAATGGTAGTCTATTTTTTTGCGGTTGAACGCTATTGCCTTCTTGCTGATGAGCGGGGATAATCCTCACTTTACCCAATTAAATCACCTTCACTCTCGATAATACTGTACAAATATTCTGCTTGTTTGATTGGATCGTTGTAACGTTGTTTGATGATGCCACGGTAAAAGTGGTTCTCAATAGTAGCGGCTTTATTTAGTTTTTCGGGTAGTGACAGTCCGCACTTCAAGTTAAAAGTTGCTTCGTTTGAACTGTTTACCACCACCTGTCGGACAAATTCCTGAAATAGGGTGCCGTCAAATTCTGTTAGCATTTGGCCTTGCTGGCACCAACGCAACAAGGCACGAACATCCTCAAAGTTATTTGCTGAATCGGTATTCTTACCATTGAGCTGTTTAATCTCCTCACGGCATCGATAGGTATCTTGTTCGAGCTTCACAGTTTGGTTGACGTAGATCGCTTTATCTAGTAAGCCGGCATGCATCAATTCGGTGAGCGTTTCAGCTTTGTGGTCATTTGTTTTGATTTGCTTAGTTAAAGAAATCAGTTGACCATCGCTATTGGCATTAGCTTCTTCTTTCAGGCCTTCTAACAATGGCCGCAGTAAGAACTTCTCACTGTAAACTAGCTTATTTATCATATTGCAGAAGGCAGCTTCCAAACTTTTTTCACTGACTGCTTTAACTGGACACTGTTGAGCTGACTTCAAATGTTGCTGGCAGGCCCAGCAGATTTTGTTAGGGCGGGTTTGACGCTTAAAAGTTGTCCCACATTGGCCACAGATGATTTTTCCAGAAAATAGGTAGTGCTGTTGATACTTATGGCTACCAACTTCAATGTGACGCTTTTGTGCTGCTTCCTTAATCAATACTTGAGCCCGATGGTAAGATTCATGACTAATCAGACTTGGGTGATGATCTTCAATTAGGTATTGAGTTATCTCGCCTTGATTAAAGCGACGGCGATATTGATCGTCGCGGTAGGTTTTCTGGCAAAGCATGTCACCGGTGTAATTGATATTTCGTAAAATATTGATCACAGTGTTGCTGCGCCATTGGCCACCACGTTTAGTTGGTACCTGCTTTTGATTTAATTTTTTAGCTATTTGGCTGGCTGATATGCCACTTAAAAAGCGTTGAAAGACTTGTCGTACAGTCTTGGCTTCAGTATGGTTGATGACTAAGTTGCCATCTTTAATTGAATAGCCATAGGGTGCTGAGGATACGCGGAACTTACCACTAGCAAACCGTTGCCTGATCGCCCAACGCAAATTACCTGCCGTCGAGTGGGATTCATCCTGGGCAAGACTGCTGAAGATGGACAAGAATAATTCGCTGGCCATCTCTCCGGTGTTAATGTGTTCCTTCTCAAAGATGATTGGGATATTTAATTGTTGCAGTTCTCGAACGATTTCCAGACAGTCAGTTGTATTCCGTGACAAACGGCTGATTGACTTGGTAACTACGAGATCAATCCGGTGATTACGACAATCTGTCAGCAATTCTTTTAGAGCATTGCGCTTGGTCAATTTGGTTCCAGAGATTCCTTCATCATAGTAGATTTTAGCCAGCTCCCAATTGGGATGGTTGTTAATGTATTTCTGGTAGTGAGTCCGTTGATTTTCGAGACTTTCAAGTTGTTCAATATTATCAGTTGAAACCCGACAATAGGCCGCCACACGGAGTTGTTTAACATCACGTTGGTAACCTTGAATTTTGGTAATGGTTGACATGACATTCCTCCTTTCATCAGTGTGGTATGTTAGCTCTAGAACCTTGATGTATCAACATTTCCAGGACCTAATAGTGGTGGAAATGATTGCTTATTGAGGTCATCAATCTCCTTAAATTCAGTAGTTGAAATTAGACCTTTGTTGAGTAGAACTTGAATGATTTGTTTTGATTGTTGATAATGCAAATCATTCAATAATTGTTCTGAACTAATATTATTCTTTATTGATTGCAGCGGTTGATGAGTTACCGCTTGAACTTTCTTTATCATTTTTAATTACCTCCACTAATAAGCCAGCGGAAGTAGAAAAGTAAACCCTCAAATCAACTTGCTAATTGAAACAGATTCTTTAATATATAGTAAGAGGGCGAGGTCGCTACTCTGACCCTCAAGCGTGATCTGAGATACGTGTTTTATTTGAGAAGAAGTCTTGTTTGACTCCAACCACAGTTTAGGAAGAGCTAACCATCTTATATGGTTGGCTTTTTGTTATGGTAAAAGAAAAAAGCCTGCAGACCGGAGTCCACAGGCAAAAGTTACAATAATTGATTAACTCGTTTTTGAATTTGGGTGGGGTCATAGCCGGCTTGCTTCAAGCGGTTGATTCGTTCATTACCATTTCCCCAGGATCCTCGGATAACTTCGCGTGCAATTTGGTCAACTGACTTACGGTTCAAGAGACGGTTAACCTTTTCTTGGACCACCGCATAGTCATAACCAGCAGCGGTTAAGAGCTGTTGACGATCGGTACCATTACCCCATTGACCATTTAAGACTTCAACAGCTAGCTCATCAGGGTTCTTCCTGGTAACTGGCTGCTTTTTGTTAATGACAGCTGCGTAGTCAATGTAGGCATAATCTAGATCACAGTTGCCATTGACACCTGGAACAGAACCAGTAGAGGAATGTTGCCAGATTCCGTAATTACCATTGTAGTTACAACACGGACCATATTCAGCCACCCAGACAGCATAGCGTTGAGCGACGGAAGGTGAAATGTAATTTTGCAGTGGTGATCGCGAAATATACAGTCCGGCATAGCAACCGTTTTGTTCCAAAACACTACAAAAGCTTTTCACTAAGCTATCACAGAAGTTACGACCATTGGCAAACTGCCACTTTTCTTCTAAGTCAAAGTAGATTGGAAAATCAACATGACGATTACCAAGGACGGTTAAACAGGCCCGGGCTTCATTGGCTGCATCAGCGGGAGAAACGGCATAGGAATACCAGTAGGCACCCACTTGTAAACCAGCTGCTTTGGCTTGGGTATAATGTTCTGCAAAGTAACGGTCTTCTTGGCTTGCTGACCGACCATAACCAGCTCGGATTAGAACGAATTTAACACCACTTGCTTTGACTGCATTGAAATCCACATGGCCTTGCCATTCAGAAACATCAATTCCAGAAATCATTGATGATCACCATCCTTATCATGTAATTGTTGGAGGACACTCTTTAACTTATCGGGCACAGGTAGACCTAAGCGACTGGTATTTTCTAGTAATGAAATGCCCTCATTAGAGATATAGAAGAAAATCGTAGCAGTACGGATCGCTGAACCATTCTTTAATAGGTAAATATCAAGGCAATGTGCAATACCGACCAATAATAGAATTGACACTTTGCGCGTAAGCCCACGAAAGCCAATTTCACTGGAGAGTTTATGTTCGTTAATGGCACAAAGCACTCCGGTGATATAGTCCACTACCATGAAAATGAGTAGAACATATAGAAAACCATCCAGTCCGCCTAAGAACCAGCCGAGGAAAGCCCCAATTGCACCAAAGCATGAATTAATTACTGTTAAACTAGTTGTCTTCATTCGGATCATCAACTCCTCTCGAATATTCAGCCTTAATTTCCAGATACTCATGGTTGTACTTAACGTCATCAATAAAGCCAATATTGTAGCCACGACCTTCAAACCAAATGTTGGTTTCTTCGTCAACATCATCACGGTATCGGATGATGAATGACAGTTGTTTTTCCAATTTCACCGTGACCGCTGTGTAGTATTCCTGACCGTGTAGGGCAGAAACTTTTGCCCACACATCGCCTAAGCGAACATCCTTGTACATCGACATTCCGGTATTAGGATTTTCGCCGACATATTTCTTTTTCATCAGCGTAATGCGGCGATCTAGTTCACCAATATCAGCAATCTTACTGACCCGTTTATTTTGCTGTTGCATTAAAATTCCTCCTTCCGGTAAGGGGACAAGATAGCCCGAAGAAACTTGATCATGGCATCAAAATCAGCCGTTTCCCGATATTCGTAAAGGTAAGCTACGGTATAGAGAATCGCGGTATGAATATCATCAGGGAGAGAATCAAATGCTGATAGAGGCTGACGAAGGACATTTTCGACGGTAGCAGTCGCCGATCCAATCAACTTTGTGATGAGGTCATCTTCAACAGTGTTATCAACTCTTAGGTAGGCTTTTGCTTCGGCCAAAGTAATAGCAGCCACATTTCATCAGTCCTTTCTACTTAGCAGCCATGGCAAGAGTTTTAATGGCTTCTGGGAGGATGACTTTGCCATCTACTCGTTGCGAGCCCAAGAAACCGACTTGACCAGTTACAGCATAAAGTTCATTAAGTCGTTTAAAGGTTCGACCTTGACGATCAGCAATCCAATAGTAATTGAAGTCCCCAAAGAGCACTGGTTTATTAGATGCGGCCATGGATGGCATGAACGGACTAGTATAAACTGGGCAATTGAGGATTCGATCTGGTTGGCCAGCTTGAACAGAAGGCTGCCAGATATATTGACCATTGTTATCCTTCATTTTGCGAATGGTTTTCACGGTATCATCATTCATTAAGAAAACAGCATTTTGACGGTATGGTGCTCTTAAGGAATAGAAAAGTTCGATCAAATCATCAAAAGTCAATGTATCGGCCTTAGCAGCTGTGGATCCCGCAGACGCACCATTAGTGTCGGTTAAGATACCAGTTGGTTGGCCAGTGCCGGTACCCGTTAGGAAGGCTTGTTCTTCAGCATTACCAAGTCGACGACCAAATTCATCAGATAAATAGGACATCAAGTCGAAGGCGGAGTCATTCAGTAGTTCTTCCGATACCTTGATCAGAGTCCCCAATTTGTGAGCACTGAGGGATACTTGACTAAATTGAGTATTAGATTCTGTGTAGGCTGCTTCTTCCTCGAGCCAAGCAGCTGTTCCTTCGCTCGCGACAACCGGAATCTTATGTTCACCGCTATTGGTTTGAATGACATGGCTGATGGTTCGCAGGACGTTGGCTTCTTGAAGCTTTTGAATCAGTTGATTTTCAAACTCGTTTGGCACTAGGAAGCCACCATCTGGATCCGTACCTTCTTTTAGTGCATCAACGACCGCATGACCACGCATCATTTGCCAAAAGTTCTGCGCATAAGCATCCTGACCCTTTGGTAATTCTCCAGCAGTCGGGGTATTAGTAAGGGCTTTAGTTGTGGGCTGATTGAGTTCTGCTTCAATTTGGGCTTGCTTATGGAGCCGATCGATTTCCTTACCCAAGTTGACGACGTCTTGTTCCATCTTTTCGTAGGTAGCGTTGTCCTCAGCAGAAAGTACATCAGCTTCTTTTTGTTTAGTGTCCAGGAAATACTTTGCTTGCTTCCAAATACGGGCACGCTTTTCTTGTAATTCAGTAATCTTGTTCATTGGTAAGTTCCTCCTAAATTAGTGTGATAACAAAGAAAGCCGCTTTTGCAGCGACTTTACAGAAATAGTAGATTTTGCTTTAGGCTTGAGTTTATTCAATAACACCAGGTCAGATTGCTTATCGGAATACGAGTAACAATCTGTGACATTCTTATTGTCACCCAGCATGGCATCAGCAAAGCCTAATTCGATAGCTTTATTGACGTTCATCCAAGTTTCGTTATCCATCATTGTTGAAATCTTTTCACGGGGCAGGTTGGTTTTCAGCTCATAGGCATTGATGATCGACTCCTTGGTTTCAGCTAGCATTTGCGCAGCGTGGTCGAGATCTCTTTCTTGACCGCCGACAATAGTCAGTGGATTGTGGATCATTAGCATAGCCGCAGGAGCCATTGAAACAGTAGTTCCAGCCATCGCAATTACCGAAGCAGCAGATGCCGCAATACCTGAGATTTTGACATTGACTTCATTCGGGTAATTCATCAGCATGGTATAAATTTGACTGGCAGCGGTACAATCACCACCAGGGGAGTTCAGCCAGAGATCGATTGGATCCTGACTTTCATTAAGTTCGTCTTGGAATACCTGTGGTGAAACATCGTCATGCACCCAGCTATCAGGAGCAATTACCCCAGAGATAGCTAGTTGCCGCTGATCACCATTTTGTTTCCAGTTCCAGAAACGTTTCATTCTTTTGGTTCCTCACTTTCTTTGGTTGTTTGCGTGTTATAGAAATTACCGGCTTGGTTAAGTGGCAGCATGTTACCGTTAACCAAGTACTGATCACCACCTTCATCAGCAGGGATACGGTTGAGATCCTCTAACTCACGAATGTCATTAGCAGATAACCAGCCATTTTGTCGACCAATGGCATACCCATTCATCCGGCTTTCGTAATCACCACGTAGTAGTCCATCAACATTGAATTTAACGAAAAACTTTCGTTGATCATCAGCGGAAAGTAGCTGTTGATTCATAGCTTGTTCCCAGCGAATACACCAAGGGTTCAGGGTGTACTTTACAAATTCGAGTGATTGTTGCTCGATATTTGAGAAAGTCGAACGATCTAGGTCACCAACCATATGCGGTGGTACACGAAAAATTCTGGCAATTTCGTCGAGTTGGAATTTTCGAGTATCAAGAAATTGCGCTTGGTCGGGTGGAATGGAAAGCTGGTGAAAAGTCATTCCTTCTTCCAAGACAGCAATGCTGTGATTATTAGATCCCGAAAATTGTGACTGCCAACTTTTCCGAAGCCGTTCAGGGTCTTTGACTACATTAGGGTGCTCTAGAACACCACCAGGCGTGGCATCATTTTTGAAGAAAGTGGCTCCGTATTGTTCGGCAGCCATGGATAATCCAATCGCATTCTTAGCCATAGCAATGGGACTGTAACCAATCAAACCATCAAAACCCAATCCGGCGATATGAAGGACTTCATCGGACAAGAGAATTACTTGCTTCGATTTATTTTTTGCCTGATAATCATCGTAGTTGCGAGTATAGGTGTAGTAGATTTCACCGTTGGCAGCACGGTTAACGTCCATTCGATCAGGCATCAAAGGATAGAGCCCAGTGATCTCGCCTTGACCGTTTCGAATGATTTGTGCATAGGCGTTACCCCACAGCAATAAATGGTTCATCATGGTTTCACGAAAGATAAAACTGGTCATTTCTGGATTTGGCGCATCATGAAGCAAAAAATAAAGCGGGTGGTTAATTGCTCGCTGTTTACCACCATCGTTGGTGTATTGATAAATGTGGAGTGGCAGTTCAGCTAATCCTTCAGCCAAGACTCGCACACAAGCATAAACTACTGTATTCTGCATTGCGGTGCGTTCGGTCACATTTTGGCCAGCCATCGAACTGCCGAAGAAAAATGACATGGTGCTGGATAGGGTATTTTTGGGTGAAGCTTTATTAGTATGGAACAATTTATTAAATAGACTCATGGCATCAACTCCTTTCAGTTTTTCGTAATTACAACATTAATAGACCTCGACCATCATAAACAGAGTCACCATTATCCTCATTTCGGATAGCACGATCCAGTCCCATAATGGTGGCCACTACACCATCAATTTTTTCAGTTGACTTAGCTTTGTCAGGTTTAATATTCCCAGCTGGGTCAGTGCGGATATAGATATTATCCATCATCCAACGCAAGACCGGATGACCGCCATGAGCGATCTTCTTTTCCAGAGTTAATCGCATTAGTTCTTTAGTTGGAGGCGTCATGTCCTTAAATCCCTGGCCAAATGGGACCACGGTGAATCCCATACCTTCAAGATTTTGAACCATTTCGACAGCTCCCCACCGATCGAAGGCAATTTCACGAATGTGATATTTCTTTCCCAGATCATCAATAAAGTGTTCAATGAAGCCATAGTGGACGACATTACCTTCCGTGGTTTGTAGATATCCCTGCTGCTTCCAAATATCGTAGGGGACATGATCACGGCGAACCCGCAAATCAACGTTATCCTCGGGAATCCAGAAGTAAGGTAGCAGGGTGTAACCTTCTGAATCATCTCTAGGAGGAAACACCAGTACAAAAGCCGTAATATCAGTAGTTGATGACAGGTCAAGACCACCATAGCAATCGCGGCCACGTAATTCATCGGGATCAACAGGGAAGGCACAAGCATCCCATTTGTCCATCGGCATCCATCGAACATCTTGCTTCACCCACTGATTTAACCGTAGTTGTCGGAAGGTGTTCTCTTCAGCCGGATTCTCCTTAGCTGAATTATAAGCATCCTTAACCTTCTCCATCTTGACGGTAATACCCAGGGAGGGATTAGCTTTCTTCCAAACTTCAGGACTCGACCAATCTTCATCACGCCCGGCACCGTAAATAACCGGATAAAAACGGGGGTCATGTTTACGGCCCTTCATGATGTCGATTGCTTTTTGATGAACCTGGTAACAGATAGAGTGTTCATCATTACCGGCAGTCGTGATTAAAAAGTAGAGCGGCTGCGTTCGAGCATCGCCGGAACCCTTAGTCATGACGTCGTAGAGTTTACGATTGGGTTGAGTGTGTAATTCATCAAAAATTACTCCTGACACGTTGAAACCGTGCTTGGAATAAGCATCAGCAGATAGGACTTGATAGAAACTATTAGTTGGCTCATAGATCAGCCGTTTTTGGGAAGCGAGGATCTTACAACGCTTTTTTAAGGCTGGGTTCATCCGCACCATATCAGCGGCGACGTCAAAAACAATGGCGGCCTGCTGGCGATCAGCAGCACAACCATAAACTTCTGCACGTTCTTCACCATCAGCGCAGCAAAGCAGTAGAGCAACAGCCGCCGCCAGTTCTGATTTGCCTTGCTTTTTTGGAATTTCGACGTAAGCAGTATTGAATTGACGATACCCATCAGGTTTTAAGATGCCAAAAATGTCGCGAATAATTTTTTCCTGCCAGTCAATGAGGTCAAAAGGCTTACCCGCCCAGGTTCCCTTGGTATGGCATAGGCATTCGATAAATGAAACTGCAAAATCAGCTGCGTCTTTGTTATAAGTAGAGTCCTTGGCCATGAACCTAGTTGGCTTGTAATCTTTTAGTTTTCGCAAGAGGGCATCACATCCTTTCAGTTGTACTAAAAAAGCACTGAGTGTTAACTCAATGCTTGATTGATGATTAATTAAACTTGCCAGTTAATATCAAATTTACGTATCCGGCGCGGTCAGTATTCAAGTAATCGATTAAGTCATGGTAGTTATAGTAGTATGCCAGTCTTTTGACATTTTCCACATCAAACATATTGGCTTCACCAGTGTTGCGGATTTTTAAGACCTGCTGGCGGATTCGGTTACGTTTAGCTAATTCGTCCTTAATTCGATTCATGATTAGTCCCCCTGGTTCTTAAAAGCAGCTGATCCAGTTAAGTTGCGTAACAATACTTTCCGTTGGTCTTTAAACTTGGGACCGATAAATCCTAGGCGTAGCAGGAAACAGCGGAAAGCATATTTTTCATTACTCTCTTCGTGTGGTTCTGACATGATTCGCTGGTGGCTGATGGCATATTGGACCAGCTTGTCGACAAATTGTTGATAAGCCAAAGCATCGTCAAGTTTCACTTCTTTAAACCAATCGAAGGATACCTGTTTTTCATCGACGTTTAAGGGGAGGGCTTCCAGCTGGCAAGCATCCTTAATTAACTGCCCCTTAGCCCAGATTAGGTGGCGCAGGTTATCAAGAGCCTGATCTGTAAACTTATCTCGCTGGTAGGCTAGGTTCAACTTGATTATTTCAGTAGGGTGGAAGCCTTGCTGTTCAAGATAATCGAGTAAATTGGCCGGGATCTCATCCGGGGATGTTAGGACTCCATCTTTGTTAACAGTGTACTTGCCAATCCGATAAGCGTAGGTAGGTGTGTATTGATATTCGGCCTTTCGATGAGTATAGTCAGCCAGCTTCGTCACCAATTCTTTTCGTTGCTGGCCGTGTACATTAAATTTAATTTCCATCTTCTGTACCTCCTTGTTTGATCACTGTATACATCACTCTAAAGGGTACAGATAGCAAGGGACTTTGACGATTTAAGCCGGCTTTTTTACTTTGCTGTAAAGAATAGTTTTACCATTTCTTTCCACACTAACGTTTTTGCTTGAACCAACCTGTTCAATATAACGTTGCACAATCACATCGCAATATTTAGGATCGAGTTCCATCATGTAACAAATCCGATTAGTTTGCTCGCATGCAATCAGAGTTGAACCGGAACCACCGAATGGATCGAGAACGGTACAGTTGGACATGGTGGAATTCATGATTGGATAGGCTAGTAGTGGGATTGGTTTCATCGTTGGGTGTTCCTTACTCTGCTTTGGGCGATCAAATTCCCAGATGGTGGATTCCTTTCGCCCGGTGTACCATTCGTGTTTGCCATCTTTCTTCCATCCATAGAGTACGGTTTCATGTTGCCACTGATAGGGAGAGCGACCAAGTACTAATGATTGCTTCTTCCAGATACAGCAACCGGATAAATAAAAACCAGCATCTTGGAAAGCACGGCGGAAGTTAAGGCCTTCCGTATCGGCGTGAAATACATAGATGCTGGCATCGTTAGCCATTGCTTGATTCATATTTTGAAAAGCAGCAAGCAGAAACTGGTAGAACTTGTCATCGGCTTGATGATCATTCTTGATCTTGCCAGCTTTGCTAGAGTAATCGACATTGTATGGAGGATCGGTTAATACTAGGTTGACCTTATGATCACCCAGTAATTTCTGGTAGCTTTCTGTTTTAGTAGCGTCACCACATAATAAAGTGTGTTTACCTAAGTGCCATAAGTCACCAGGCTTTGAAAAGGTCGGTTTATCCAATTCGCTATCAACGTCAAAATCATCATCATGCGTATCGTCAGCGGTGCTAAGAAGGTCTGAGATCTCATTCTCGTCAAAGCCAGTTAAGGAAACATCCAAGTCGCTGGCTTGTAAGTCAGTCATTAGCAAGGCCAACTTGTCTTTATCCCAATCACCGCTGATTTTATTGAGGGCAACGTTGAGAGCTTTTTCTTTGTCTTCATTTAAATTAACGACAACACACTCGGCTTCTTTGATCCCTTCATCCTGGAGAATCTTTAACCGCTGGTGTCCGCCAACCACGCGACCAGTTTGCTGGTTCCAGATGATTGGATCAACGTAGCCGAATTCTTTCATTGAGTGTTTTAGCTTTTCGTAGTCAGGATCACCTGGCTTTAAGTCTTTTCGTGGATTGTAATCCGCGGGGATGAGGTCCGTTATTTTCTTCTTAACAAATTTCATTAGTTCATTCCTTTCCGACTTCTTAAGAGTCGTTCCATGACATCATCTTGTGGTGTTGATCCTTGATAAGTCGTGGCATTGTTTTCTTTAACCACTTGAAAAATCTGAAACCATAATTGGCTCGATTGCTTCATGTAGTCACGACTCATGGAAACATATGGTGAAGCAATTGCATTACCAGTGGTAGGGTGGCGAGCGAGAAAACCAAACTTAGAGATACATTCTTCGCACTGGATCCACCGGCTAACGCTAACGGCATATTGTTCAATCAGCTGAGTGTTAACTAGCTTTTCACAACCACGTTCGCCCAACCATTCCCAGGTTTCTTTAAAAATATCAGCGGCGTCAAATTCTAAACCATTCTTCTGTTTGGCCTTGAGGTATTTCTTGACTGGCGGCATCACGTGTCCTTCCAGATTAGCTGGTTCAGGCAAATCGATAACAGTTGCTTTTTGACCAGCTTCGAGCTTATCGTGCAGTGATTTAGATTTTCGCCCAGCGCCGACCCGGAATCCGCCACGATTCGTACCATCTTTAGCCAAATCTCTCCCTCCTTCCGGCAGGGGTTAATACCCCGTTTGATTTCGATTTTTTGTACACGAAGGCCCAGGCCCGCTCCCGCGCGAAAAATTTTTAAGGATTTGATGGCCCCCTCCGTGGTTTAGTAATGATATCGACGTGGCTTTTTATGCCAACGATCATCCATCTGAGCGGTGATGCGGGAATGACATGGTTTGCATAATGCCATCAGGTTTTTGAACTCGTTGGTGCCACCGTGCTCTAAGGGCAGAACGTGATGGACTTCGGTAGCCTTGATATACCTTCCTTGGCTCAGGCACATCTCACAGAAGGGATGGTGGAGTAGGTACCTTTGTCTGATCTTTGGCCAGCCACGATGATAGCGCGGACGACTACGTTTTGGTCGTTGGTAACGATTGTAGTGAGAACTGACTTGCTTAGCATGGACGTCACAATAAGTGTTGTGGGTTAGTCGCGGGCAGCCAGGGTAACGACAGGGTTTCTTGGGTGAGTAAGGCATGACACTCCTCCTTTCTGAGGGCATAAGAAAAGCCTAGCAGTTCTAAGCTGCCAGGCTTCAGTGTTATAAAGCAAATGCCTTATCTTAATTTTCTACACTATCATCGTAACATGGATAAGCTGATTGTTTGTTCTGCGTTTTACCATTTCTAATGGTGGGATCCATAAAGCAAAAGGGTAAGGTGATCGAGTGCTTTGTTCTTTCGATTGTAAGCAGTGGTTTTCGCAATGAAGTACTTGTCCATCACGATGGTTAGTCCCTCGTTCATTGACTGGTTTGGAGTGCGATAGCAGACATCTAAAACAAAGCGCTCGTCTTCAGATAACTCTTGCCAGGCTGGCTCGAACCACTTGAAGTAAAGTTGGGCTTGTTGGTAGCGTTCATTCAGCTTGGTTGTCTCATCGATGCCATGCAGCAGGCGATGCTCAGTTGGGTTATCTTTTTTACTGCTGCCAGGTACGAAACCGTAGCGTGGCGAACTGACACCAATCATTTGTTCCTTGGCTAGCTTCAGGTCGTCTTGGTAAGAGTCAATGATGAACTTCATACCATCGTAATCTTTCAAGGCTGCAACGGTTGCTCGCCGTTTGTCTAAGTAGTTCCACATGATACTCATGCCATAACACTTCCTTTCAGGTTGGCTTTCACTGCGTTAATCAAAGCTAACTGGGTTTTGTCTTTGCGTTTCAGGGCCGCCAGAATGTTTTCGTCAATGGTGCCTTCAGTGATGATGTGGTGGATAACTACTGGTTGACGTTGCCCTTGCCGCCAGAGCCGAGCGTTGGTTTGCTGGTAAAGCTCCAGGCTCCAAGTCAATCCATACCAAATCAAGGTGGCACCACCAGCCTGCAGGTTGAGACCATGTCCGGCAGAAGCAGGATGAATCAATGCCAATGGAATATTACCAGCGTTCCAGTCCTGAATGTCTTTAACAGTTTTAATCTCGCGAGCAGTGAATCGTTGCTTGATCTGAGAGAGATCGTGTTTGAACCAGTAAGCAACGAGTACTGGTTTGCCATTCGCAGCTTCAATCAAGTCCTCGAGTGCATCGAGTTTTCGCTGGTGGATCTGCACAATTTGTTGATGGTCATCATAAACGCATCCGTTAGCCATTTGGCATAGCTTGTTCGACAAGCTAGCAGCATTCAAGGCGTCTATTTGTTTACCTTGCGTTGATACCACCAGTTGGGAATTGAGTTCGTCGTAGATGGCCTGCTCACTATCACTCATTTTTACCGGAACGGTGTTCATAGTTAATGGTGGCAGATTCAAGTAGTCCTTAGACTTCATAGAAATGGTGATGTCATCAATGGCGCGGTAGATACTTTGTTCAGCACCGGGCTTAGGTTTGTAGGTAAACACTTGATACATGTTTCGCTTGTCGGGGTCAAAGTAGTTCATCCGGTAAGATGAGATAAAGCGGCCAAGTCGTTGGCCCATGTCCAGCACGCGGAATTCCGCCCACAGATCCATCAAGCCATTAGACGACGGTGTACCTGTTAAGCCAACCACGCGTTTAATCAGAGGTCGTACTCGTTTGAGGGCTTTGAAGCGTTGTGAGCGGTAAGACTTAAAACTAGAGAGTTCATCGATCACCAACATGTCGTAGTCAAAGGAATTACCAGAGGATTCAATTAGCCATTTCAAGTTTTCCCGATTAATGATATAAATGTCGACATCTTGTTGTAATGCTTTAATGCGTTGTAGCCTAGAACCAGTGACGACCGAGTAGGTGAGGCCTTTTAAGTGGTCCCATTTTTTAATTTCTTCTGGCCAAGTTTGTTTTGCCACGCGCAGTGGTGCGACAACTAATACTCGTTGAACTTTACCTTGCTGAATAAGCTGCTTAATAGCAGTTAGGGTAATGACACTCTTGCCAAGTCCCATATCAAGCAAGATGGCTGCTACGGGATGGTCCAAAATAAACCGAGTTGCATATTGTTGATATTCATGCGGTTTGTATTGCATCAAGCATTCCTCCAATCTGATCAAGCTGATCGCAAACAAAGACTTGGAAACCAAGTTGTTTTAACTGGTTGAGTCTTTGCACTTGTAACGGGCGGGGATGTTTACCAGGAGCCTTCATCTCCACAAAGCCCATGTGACCATCAGGCAGGAGGACCAATCGATCAGGTACTCCGGCCATAGATGGCGAGATGAACTTTAGGCAAAGACCTCCGCGTTGGTGAGTAGCTTTGACAAAAGTAGTTTCGATTTGTTTTTCTAACATTTGTAAAATCCTTCCTAAACGTTGATATATCGGTGATTCGTCAGGGTTAATGACGGTCGTGACAGTTGTTTTACTACTCTTCTCTATACTCTTTTTTCTATTTTTATTCCTATATACAAGTAAGGTAAAAGAGTGTCACGACTGTCATTAGGGTTGGTAAACACTGATGTATCAAGCTTTTAGAGTTTTAAAGTGTGACAGTCGATGACAGTCAACTGAGGAATTCATCGGCATCAACTTTTAATCGCAGTCCTTTGATGAAACGACCGTTTTGTTTGTGTTGACGTTGAAAGCCAGCATTTTTGAGGGCGGTGTAAAAGTCAGTCGTGCTGCGGGTATATTCACCGATACCTTGGCAGTATTCGCGATACTTTTGGTAGAGATCGCCTGACTTTTGTTCATAGCTGGGATCAAGTTCACAATTTTCGTTAAGGAAATGTCTCAGCCAATCGTTATCAGCGTGGTAGGCTCGTACCGCTTTGGTTACGGCAGCTGGAGTGGTTAACTGGTAATTTTGCTGAATGGTTCGCTGTGCGCCTTCAATGATCCACTGCAAGACTGCCGGCCCAGCTTTTTCGGTTAGGTACTGGGCGTAATTCTTAATATCATTGCGTTTAGCGATCGTAGCTTTAAAGGGGATCACAATTAACCGTCGCCAGATTCCTTCATCATTACCACCTACGTGGGGCAGGTAATTGGTGTATAACACGATGGTGTGGCTGGGCGTAAAGGAGAAAGGTTTCATGTATTTCTTTTCGGCATAGATTTCATCAGTTGAACAGAGTTGCTTGACGATGGAAGTGTTCAGTCGCTTACCTTCTTCTAGTTCAGCGGAGATGATTAGCCGCTTGCCTTTGACTTCGGCCATCTCTGGTTTGACGTTTCGCCGGACACCAGTGGTCAAGGCATCAGCTGAGAGGTGACCGGTATAAGTGCCGAGTACATTAGCGATGGTGTTCCAGAAGGTTGACTTACCATTCCTCCCGCTGCCGTAAGCAATAATCAGAGCTTCCAGGTACACCTGACCGATCGCCACCAGTCCCACAATTTCTTGGACGTAATTAATCAATGCTTGGTCACCACAAAAGAATGTAGTGAGTGCTTCTTGCCAGAGTGAAGCTCCTTGGTTGCCAGGAATACAAGACGTGGATTTGGTGATTAGCTCGCTAGCTTTGCTTTCTTGTTGGCCATGCATTCCTTTTTTTAAATTGAAGGGACCGGTTGGTGTATTCAGTAAAAATGGATCAGCATCAAATTCATTAATTTCTTTGACGAGTTTAGGCCGAGCGTTAGTTAAGATTCCGTTGATACCGCGGGTGCTACGTTCCTTGAGAATGAAAGCTTCATAATTCTTGGCATTTTCGTACTCTTTAAAAGCTGCCTGCTGGTCATCGTTAAAGAAACGACTGGCTTTAGTTTTACCCATCGTTTGGATATCTTTTGATACACCATTTTGTTGGATTACCTGATAAGCCTTGGCGACGCGTAGTTGAGCATCGTTGAGTTGCTTATCAGTAAAGCGCTGAACTTCACCGAGAGCGAGGGGTTCGGACTCTTGCCAAACCTTACCGTTAAACCACATAAAACCGGACTGATTGGTGTAGCAAACCCGGTCCTTGCAGTTATCAACGAATACATAAGATTCACCAGTATCAGAGTAATCATCAGGTCGAAGGTTATCGTTTGGTTGGTTGTATTCTTCAGGCGGAATATAACCTTTTTGACTAGCCATCCGCTGGCCAAATTTAATAGCACTGTACCAGATTGTTCTTAACTCTGGATCTTTTAATGGTGGGTCACACTTAGCGGCTTCATCTTGGAATGCTTGTCGGGCTTCGGCGGTATCACCAAGTCGCATAATGATTCGACCAGCAAAGTGGGAGAGAGTTGCATTGCGCTTTCCTTCATGAATTGATCCCACTTTTTGCTGAGCAAAGTAACGTTGGGCCATCATGAACTGGTCGATTGTTTGTGCACCTTCGTGCCAGCTAGCTTCTGTATTAGGGGCACCAAAGACGAAACGGGCAGCGTCGAGAGCATTATCATCAAAGTAAGGAAAGTATTCCTGAATTTCGTGTTTCAATTCGGCATAGATTCTTGCATCACCAATTTCACTAACTGGAAAGTAGATATGAAACTTTGGTCGCGGAGCTTTCTTGTTTTTTGTTTTCATATTGTTACGCGACAAGGTGATAGCATAGGAAACGTCATCAAAGTAGTTAGCGAGACTTGTTGGATTAATCCAGGCAGCAGGATCATCTGAATGGTCATTATCACAGTCCATGACTAGGCAGTCAGCCTTGATAAAATTGCCAATGTTGCGTTGATTGTTCTTGAATAATCCACAAACATGGTCGTACTGCACGGCTTTTTTCAGTTCTTGAGGGTTAGCAATGGTCAGCTGGTTGGGATAAATAGTATTGTTGGCCTGACCAGAATTAGTTGCTACCGATAAAGTAAAGTGCATCTTAGTAATCCTCCATTTCCGTGTTAAAGTATCGGACTTCCTTATTCTTCCGCTTGGCAATACGGACGAAGTAACGCGTATCGTGAGTCGGGTTGCCAAACGACCAGGCTTCTGCACACTTGGTTAGCAGCACGATATTGATAAAGGCAGCTATTTGAAATTCTTTCGAATGATGCAGGTTAATAAATTGAGGTAAGTAGAGCTGTGGACAAACTGGGATACCACCTTGTTGATAGACAAAGCGGCAGTAAGAGCGAACTGTCATAATGGCTTTTACATCACCTTTTACTACCTCGGTAAAGGGTGCGATCACAAAGATCATTGGGCGGTAATTGGGATTTAGTTTGTTATTGCGCAGCTTGGCAATTGCAGTGGTTGCTTCTGACATAAATTCAGATCCTTTCATATAATTTGAGTACTCAAAAAGCCCTCACTGATAAGCCAGATGAGGGCAGAAAGTAAACCATTATGTTTAATCTTTTTTGTAAAAGTCACTGACAAAACCGGCAGCGTTGAGAATCAAACCGTCAGCCCAGGTCGGTACTTCGGTCATAATCTTGACTATTTTTTCTAATGAACGATCAGCTGGAGCATCGATCACGGCTTCATCATGAATGTGCATGACAATAGGGTTACCAGTAGCTTCTAAGCGTTGCATTGCTTCAGCTAACAAGTCACGACTGGTTGCTTGAACAATGTTTTCAACGAGCTTTGCGCCATACGTTTCAATACGATCCCACTTTTTTACTACATTAATACCCATAAAAGTAATTGATTCGCTGCCAAAACGGTTAATACCAATTTGGGGCTTGGGATAGCAGAGGTAGCGACCGGACCGTAAGCGTAAGAACATGCAGCTGCTACGATAGATAAACTTTATTCCATGTGTGGTTCGTGGTAGGTGCGTTTTAATACATTCTTTAGCTGCTTTATCAACATCCCACCAAAACTGCACAATATGAGGACTGGCATTACGCCACATTTGAACTAGTGGTGGCAACTCATCATCGGTTAGGCCTAACTTAGTAGCGCCCATAGCTTTAAGCGCACCGATGGAACCACCATAGCCTAGTGCAAGTTCTGCAATCTTTCCCTTTTGCCGGAGTTCACCATTAACTCCATGTTTAACAACGGGAACACCAAACATCTGACTAGCGGATGCACAGTAGATATCTTCATTATTGGAAAAGGCCTCTTGTCGCCATTGCTCACCAGAGAGCCAAGCAATTACACGTGCTTCAACGGCTGAAAAGTCAGCTACATAGAAATGATGTCCTTGGCTGGGAATAAAGGCGGTCCTAATTAATTGTGATAGGACGTCAGGTACTGAGTCGTAAAGCATCGTGAGCGCAGTAGTGTTGCCTTGTTTAACTAGTTCACGCGCTTCTTCTAGGTCAGGCATTGAATTGCGTGGCAGGTTTTGTACTTGTACTAAGCGCCCAGCCCACCGACCAGTCCGATTGGCACCATAAAATTGCAGGAGTCCATGAACGCGACCATCTTGGCACATTGCTTTTTGCATTGCCTGATACTTCTTTACGCTAGATTTTGATAATAGTTGACGCAGGCTTAGAATTTGATGGACCGTGCCAGTAGTAGTATGTAAAAGCTGAGCTACTGCTGCCTTGGAGAGTGAATCGGTTTCTACTCCCTGTTGATGAAGCCAATCCTTCAACTGCAATGGTGAATTGGGATTGGCCAGACCAGTTAATTTTTTGGAGGTTTGTAAGTACTGATCGTGGAACTTTTCTTGACACTTGATGGCGTTGTTGACCAGTTGTTGATCAATCCGAATACCGCGGTCATTGATATCCTGATCCATCCAGTAGTTTTCCCATTCATTTTGGGGAACTGGAAAGCGTTCAAGTTTCTGGGTAATTTCCATTTCAACTTCAACGTCACGTTGGTTGTACTGTTTGAATTGCTGCCATTTATCAGGTGCATGATAAGGAAAATTACGTGTGTGATTTTGATTAGATTTGGTTGGCTTGCAGGGAGTACAGAAGTAGCGCACGAGTTCTTTTCCAGCCGTAATCTTTTGACGAGGGAGTCCTAAAACAGTACCCACGTCGCGTAACGATAAGGGTAGGCCAAGGGAAGCAGACCATACTCGTGAACAGTGCCAACTGACAGGCTTTAGACGATGCCCCACAAACCGTGACAGGCAAACTCGTTCAAATTGAGCATTAAAGGCACTCTTAATAATGGTGGGATCATCTAAGGCTTTAAGAATCTCTGTTGGAATTTTTTCACCTTGTGTTATGTCCACCACCTTGACTGGTCCAAAGTCAGCGGCATAACCAAAGAGTAAAAGTTCAAAATCGTCACTATTAGCATAGCGATAGACACCAGTCTGATTCAGGTCGGTGCTTGAATAAGTTTCGATATCAATCGAGATTTGCTTCATTAGGAATCCTTTCTACAAAAAATGGGTAGCCAAAGTGACTACCCGTTTTCTGATTTAAGCTAAGAAATCATCGTCGCTACTATCATCAATAGCTGTGAAGTCATCGCTAGCACTAGCATGTCCACCTAGTGGTTCACCATCGCGAATCTTTTGAATGTTACCAAGACCACAGGCGATACCACGGTTGCCGTTGGTGTTAAAAGCATAGAAGTTAATGGAAACGCGGGCGTAGCAGCCACTGTAAACTTCGTTGCGATCAAGAATTGGTTGGACATGCTTGTCCACAATCTGGGGAGCCGTAATTGAATTAGCGTTGATAAAGTAGCTATCTTGGTAGGCAACATCATCACGTTCCACGTCACCATCACGAAGTGGAAGCTTCAGAGTAGCCTTGTTAGGCTTCTTGCCACCAAACTTTCCAATGCCTTCCTGGATGGCAGCATCGATAGCTTTCTCAATGGCAGCAATTGTTTTCTTATCTGACTTGGGAATGATCAGACTGACTGAATACTTTTCTTTACCGCCATTAATGGACTTTGGATCCCATACGTTAGCGTAAGAGAGACGAGTATTGATACCAGTAACGACTTTAGTTTGTTGTGACATATTATTTTTCCTCCTTAAATTCATCCTTGGGGTTTGATTTGCCAATGCCTTGGCGCCGATCAGAATTTGGTACTAGGGTTGGTTTACCCGCGGGTTTAACAATTTCCTGACTGAACAGTTCGGTAAACTTTTTCTTACCGAGCTGTTTTTCTAGTTTCGTGATCGGCAGTATTTTTTTCTGATAGATATTGTGATAACCATGGGCTTCAGCAATTTTTGCAACGGCTGATTCATCCCTGTAATGCCGAACTGATCGGCCTTCGACAATTTTGTAACCCGGCCACTGCTTGCCATGATTGATGGCTAGGTCGGCAGCGTAGTCTTTGACCTCGTGCGCCCAGCGGTTTAAATCATCAATGTGTTCTAGGACTTCGGTGACCTCACTATCGGTTAGCAAATTAGGTGACCGTAGTTGGAAGCGGGTGAGCTTGTGATGATAGTCATAGCGGGCACGTAGCACTGCACTGCAAGCAGAGAATTGGCACCAAGGACCATAACGTACTGTGCCTTGACCAGCAAAGGCTAGCTCGGCTTTTTCTTTCAGCTCAGTATGAGCCCAGTGCATTAATTCCTTTGCATTGATGGTCCAGGTGCTGATGTTAGCCATGCGAGGTTGGAAAATTGTAGTTTCGATCTCATCAACGGTGTACAAGTTACCGAACATTTCTAGGGCACCAATGGCGTAGAGCTTCATCTGTGGATTATTCTTGGCTTCCACTCGGACACCTTTACCGTATTTGAAGTCGATGATGTGGAGTAGGTGGTCAGAAACTATCACGCAGTCGCCAGTGCCGAAGCCTTCTGGGACGTATTTGGAGAAGTCCAGTTTCTGTTCTACGCGAATGGTGGCGTCGGGTGCGTATTCTGTTGCCTGGTTATATTGTTCCATGACGTAGCTGGCATAATCGTCAGTCAGACTCTCCATCTCATCAGATTGGTAGTCAGAAGATGGACGCTTGAACTTATCACCAAGCAGTCGATGAATCTTATACTCACCCAAGGCATGAGCAGCCGTTCCTTCGGCGGCAGCATTGGAAGTGGAGTGTGGGAAGTATTGTTCTAATCGTGGCAGTGGCGGAGCACTTAGCCAACGGTTGGCACTGGAAGCTGATAGTAAAGCATGGTGTTTTGGTGAACTCATTGTCCTAATCCCTCCGCACTGTAGTAGAGGTCCTCGTAATCCTTAGGGTCTACATCGGATAGCTTTTCAGCGCCAAACTTTTGAAGCAATGCTTTCACTTGGGTGGTGTAGCCTTCGGCACTCCTCTTTGCTAGCATTTTTCGGACCGTTACTTTATCTTCAACTGGATCGCGCTTTGGCTGCTCATCATCAGATTGTTCTCCATTTTCATTGCTTGATAGCAATTCATGAAGGGACAGAATTACTTCTTTGGTCTGATCGATTAAGTTCTCAGCTTCCTTGAGTTTCAAATCAAGATCATTCATTGCGCTCATAGGAATCCTCCTTTACTTCGTTAATCTGTAGCTGTTGAACATCTTTGCCAGGTGCGATCACCATCAAGTGATGTGGTTTACCAAGCAGCAAACGCAGCAGTCGTTCACAGATCGTGACGTTGCGCATGTTGATGATGCCATCTTGAGGGTGCTTGGTAAGCTTAATTGACACTTTATTAGCCATCTTTTATCTCCTTTCAAATAACTGTGTGGGTCATTCCTCACATCTATTTGCCAGGAGAAGAAAAAAAGTGAACCATCTCTGGCTCACTTTTTCTTAATTACTTTTGATCCCGTAGAATTGTCGCAGCTTTGCTAAGCCAGCTTTAACATGTCTACCAGCCATGACATTACTGATACCCATATTGTTGGCGATTTGCCTTTTTCTGAGTTTCAGACAGTAGTAGCTCAGGACAGCATACCGCTGTTTGACAGTTAAAGTCTTTAAAGCATCTGGTAATTGATTAGCTAATTGTTGGCGTAGTTGATTGTCTTCATTTTTAATTAACATATCTAACAAATGATCTTTCCCGTAAACAGACGTGATTTCCATAGAATACCTATCCGCTAACGTATCGATTGCATTAATGTCTGGATCTTCTAATGAAGTAGCAAAGAACTTGTCTTGATGCCTTTCATTTCGATGATCTGAATTGTATTGATCATGATTAAAGTCAAATACAATATTTCCCTGCGCTTTGGTAATTGTAGTTACCTGCTTTCCCATGTGCTTTACCCTAACGATTAACTTGCCGTCCTTTTCACCGATTAATTCATACTCACTGTTATCTGTTTTCATTAATAAAACCTCCATTCCGGTCTCCCGAAACGAAGGCAAAGGACAAAAAGAGCCACTGGTAGTGTGCAAAACAGTCCGAAACTTATTCGTTTCGGGACTGCAGCAAACCTTCCAGTGGCTGGTTGCAGTTAAAGTATTCAATTTGGTAAGCATGCTGGAACATCGTTAGCTTGACGATGCATGTTGAATTAAATAGATAAAATTCACGATCGCCTAAATAATATTGAGAAACGTATATGTAAACGGTATACTTAAATAGTGAATTGAATCATTATCTTTAATTCACAATTAGTATATTGGAAACAAGAATTTGACCCCGGACAGTTTGCGTACAATAGCCTTAAAAGTTGTCACTTTAAGAAATAAAAAGTGATGACTTTTGAGGCTATTTTTATGAAAATCACC
>PPYF01612215.1_pt1 | contig 26499 bp, 16 predicted proteins | sample 1559871 | NCBI WGS metagenome assembly PPYF01 (sample SAMN08240021, study PRJNA423297) | Human gut metagenome, whole genome shotgun sequencing project. | reverse complement strand
ACGACGCGCGAGACGGTCTGGTAAGAGACTCCTGCATGGTCTGCCACATCGTATAGCGTTACCGGTTTCACGTTTATCACCCCTGTCATGATGTTTTCTATGCGCTATGATGCCACAGCGGAACGGTTTTGGGGGATTTGCGCATGGGTTCTGCGAGGCGCATTCCAGGGTTGCGTCTCTGGCAGCGGAGGATTTATCGTCGTGATTATTAACAGAATAAAAAAGCGAGGACATCGTGAGCGACGTTGCGGCAAACAACATTCTGTCCATCTACCGACGTCATGCGGATGCCTTTGCCAGCCAGCGCTCACGCGCCCTGTTCGAGAAAAGCTGGCTGGATAAGTTCATCACCGTGATGGGCGGGCAGGGCAGTATTGTGGATATTGGCTGCGGGAATGGTCAGCCGATTGCCGGGTATTTTATCCAGCAAGGTTTTCAGCTCACAGGGATTGATGGTTCCGCAGCGATGCTGGCCCGTGCCCGGCAATCCTTTCCCGCGCAGCGCTGGCTGGAACAAGATATGCGGGAGTTGGTACTTAACGAGACGTTCGACGGCCTGATTGCGTGGGACAGCTTTTTCCATTTAACCCAGCAAGACCAACGAAAGATGTTCCCGATCTTTGACCGGCTTAGCCATCCCGGCAGCGCGCTGATGTTTACCAGCGGTACCGGGAACGGCATTGCGATGGGGCAATTTGAAGGCGAGCCGCTATTTCACGCCAGCCTCGCGCCGGACGAATACCGCGCATTGTTGTCTGCGCATGGCTTTGCGGTGGTCGAGATGGTGATGGAAGATCCGGAATGCGCAGGGCACACGGTGTGGCTGGCGAAAAAAAGCTAAATGCCGCGAAAGGTTTTGCGCCATTCGGCGGGGCTGACGCCGAAATGAGATTTGAAATGCTGACGCCAGGTGACAGGCGACTGAAAACCGACCTGTTCGGCGATGCGTTCAACGGGCAACTGACTGGACTCCAGTAACGCCTGGCTGCGGCGAAGACGCTCGACAATCAACCACTCTGCCACGCTCGATCCGGTGGCTTTCATAAAGTGACGGGTTAACGTGCGACGGCTCATCATCAGCCGCTGCGCCAGCGCATCGATACTATGCTGCTCGTGGATATGCAGGCGTAAATAATCAAGCAGGGCATTGATGCGCTGATCCTGGGTATTTTTCGCCACCGGCTGTTCGATAAATTGTGCCTGACCACCTTCGCGATGCGGCGGCACAATCATCCGACGCGCAATCTGATTCGCTGCCGTGCTGCCAAAACGTTGGCGGATCACGTACAAACAGCAATCCAGCGCGGCGGCAGTGCCTGCTGAGGTAATAATACCGTCGTCATCCACATACAGAGCGTTGATATCCAGACGCGCCGCCGGGAAGCGGGCCTGAAAATCCTGCTCGAACTCCCAGTGCGTGGCCGCCCGTTTGCCATCCAACAGACCGGCATAGCCGAGGACAAATGCGCCCAGACACAGCCCGACAATTTGCGCGCCGTTTTGTCGGGCGCGGTTGAGCGCATCAAGCAACCCCTGCGGCGGGCGATGTGCGGTAGTGCCCCAGTAAGGGATTACCACGATGTCGGCTGCCTCCACCGCTTCATAGCCATGAGCTGCGTTAATCGAGAAACCGTCCTGCGAGGAAACAATACCGGGCTGTTCGGCGCACAATTGCACGTCGAAGCGCTTTTTCGCTGCCACTTTGTCACTGAAAATGATGCACGGCACCGAGAAGTGAAACGGGCTGAAATCTTCCACGGCGACAATAGCGACGGTAAGCGGCTGCATACGATTCCTCTGTGGATATTAAAACGTCAGGGTTTCACCATCTTCCGGCACGTTGACGCATTGCGCAATCTGGTTGTCGCTGGCGTATGACTTCAGCGCGGCGCGGGTCAACAAACAGTGGTTTATCGCTTCCATATGCGTGGCCACAATTTGTGCGTTGGGAAGGGTGAAGTGGGTTTTTAGTACATCTTCTGCGCCCATAATAATTGGGCCAAAACCGATAATGTGGGCAAAACCGGCGTTCAAAATCACCACGTCCGGTTGGAAAGTCAGCATGTTGGCTTCCACTTCGTCACGCCAGATAGTGTCTCCAACCAGATACAGCGTTTTTTCCGCCGGATGCTGAAAGATTACCCCGCAGGCATCGCCTAAACGTTCCGCCATTTGCGGGATGGCGTAAGCGCGATCTGAGCCATGCTGGCCGCCGGTTTTACGCAGGATGATGTCGCCCAGCGTGGTGTTGTGCGTCAGTACGATCAGGTGTGTGAAACCCTGATCTCGCAGTACCTGCGCATCTTGCTCATTTTGCACGTAAATCGGTTTGTCTTTCGGCACGACGCGTGCTGCAACCTCATCCCAGTGATCTTCATGCAGGTGGGTCACGATCAGCGCGTCAACGTTGAGCAGGGTGTCGATATCGACGGGCAGATCAACGGTTGGGTTGCGGATCTCCGCACGTGCCGTTCCGGCAAAGCCCGGATAAGCACTTTTTGCCGCCAGCATTGGATCGATTAGAAAAGTCTTGCCGCCAAAGGTGATGTACTGCGTGGCGTTGCGGATTTGCGTGATGTTCATGGTGTTTGCTCCACGTGTTGGGTCAGTGGTGTCATCGTAGAGTGTTGTGCATAAGTTGAATGTGGGCAAATGGGCGACTAGCGATGGGATTGGGCCAAAAGAGTAAGAATAATTTAATTTAAAAATACAAGAAATCCTAAAATGCAATAGGAATGAAGTGAAACAGCACCTAATGTCTTTACTTTTGTTTACATTTTGTGCTTTTTTAAAATGGTCGGCTGTGCTTTGCAGTCAGGTTCGCTTTCGTACTTTTTTGGAGGGTGGGGTGAAGTTCAGGGATGAAAGAAAGTTGGCATTACTGATTGGGATGTTAATTTTGCCATTCACAACTGTTTCTGCCGCACCACTCTCTCCTGCGGATCGTAATACCATTCAGCAGCAACAGCAGCAGTTACTTAATGAAAACCAGCGCCAGCGTGAAGAGCTGGAGCGTAGCGTTACGTTGCCTGTAACCGTAACGCCGAAAACACCAGCCCGGGCTGAAGGGCCGTGTTTTATGATTTCGCGCATTGATATTGACGGCGCAACGAAGTTGTCCGCCGCTGCCTCGGCAAAGCTTATCGCGCCGTGGGTGAATCAATGCCTGGATATTCCCCGTCTGACGGAACTGACAAATGCGATTTCCGACTGGTATATCAGCCGAGGCTATATCACCAGTCGCGCCTTTTTAACCGAACAGGATCTCTCCTCCGGGGTGCTGCATATCGCGGTGCTTGAGGGGAAATTGCAGCAAATACGTCTGGAAGGCGTCCCATCGCGCACTCTGCTGATGACCTTTCCCGGAATGGAAGGAAAAATTCTCAATCTGCGTGACATTGAACAGGGGATGGAGCAGTTGAATCGGGTTCGCCAGACGCCGGTGGAAATTGAAATTTTGCCGGGCAGTCAGCAGGGGTTCTCAATAGTTAACCTCACCGCCACGCCAGAATTTCCACTCAATGGTTCAGTAAGTTTTGATAACAGCGGGCAAAAGAGCACCGGAACCGGGCAACTCAGTGGCGCATTATTTTTCAATAATATGCTCGGCCTGGCAGATAAATGGTTTATCAGCGGTGGACGCAGCAGCGATTTTTCCAGTAGCAAAGATGCGCAGAACTTTGCCACTGGCGTGAGTATTCCTTATGGCTACGGACTGCTTGATTACAGCTACAGCTGGAGTAACTACCTCAGTACTATTGATAACAATGGTTATGCCTGGCGTTCCACTGGTGATAGCGAAACCCATCGGTTGAACGGATCCTGGGTTTTGTTTCGCAATGGTGATGTCAAGACCGCTGCATCGCTGGGTCTCACGCATCGAATTAACCGTAACAGATTGAATGATGTCCTGCTGGAAACCAGTAGCCGCAAGCTTTCCAGTGTTTCGCTGGGTATCAACCATACGCAAAAAATTGCTTCTGGCGTTGCGACGTTTAACCCTTCATTCACCCAGGGCGTGCCGTGGTTTGGCGCAGAGGATGACAACAATAAACAGGGGGATGTGCCAAGGGCGGAATTTCGCAAATGGAGCGTCAATGGCAGTTTTCAGCGCCCGTTGGCAGAAAGAGTGTGGTGGCTCAGCAGCGTCTATTTTCAATGGTCTGTGGACCGACTCTACGGCAGTGAACGCCTGACGCTGGGCGGAGAAACCTCAGTTCGCGGTTTTAAAGAACAATACATTTCTGGAGATAACGGCGGCTACTGGCGCAACGAAGTGAATTATTCGCTGTTTACGTTGCCGGTATTCGGACAGATTGGCGCGATGGCGGCATTCGACGGCGGCTGGCTGAAACAGGATAGCGTTGACAGGTATGCCTCCGGCACGTTGTGGGGGGCTGCGCTGGGATTAACCAGCTCAGGGCGCTGGTTCTCCTCTCAGTTTACCGTAGGAACGCCAGTTAACTATCCGGACTGGCTAGCCCCGGATCATCTCAATGTGTATTACCGCGTTGCGGTGGCATTTTAAGGAACAAGGGTGATGAAAAAGGATCAGGTTCGTTTTTCCCAGCGTTTGCTAAGCGGCATGTTGAGTTTTCTGCTGGCTACCCAACCACTGCTCCCGGCGATGGCTGCCGTCATCACGCCTGAAGGCAATACGCAGATGGATAAAGCCGCCAATGGTGTTCCGGTGGTGAATATTGCCACACCGAACCAGTCCGGGATTTCACACAATAAATATAACGACTACAACGTGGGAAAAGAGGGGCTGATCCTTAACAACGCGACCGGGCAATTTACCCAAACCCAGCTCGGCGGCATTATCCAGAATAACCCAAACCTACAGCCAGGAAAGGAAGCCTCAGGGATCATCAACGAAGTTACCGGCGCTAACCGTTCACAACTGCAGGGCTATACAGAAGTCGCGGGGAAAGCCGCCAACGTCATGGTCGCTAACCCCTATGGCATTACCTGCAATGGTTGTGGATTTATCAACACGCCTAACGCCACCCTGACCACCGGTAAACCTGTGTTGGACGCCAATGGCAACCTGCAGTCGCTGGAGGTAAGCAAGGGCAGTATTACCATCGAAGGTAAGGGGCTGGATGGTAGCCAGAGCGATGCAGTGTCGATTATTGCCCGCGCCACGGAAATCAATGCTGCGCTACACGCCAAAGATTTGACAGTTATCGCTGGGGCGAATCGCGTTGCGGCGAATGGCCAGACGAGCCCGCTGAATGGCGAAGGAGAAGCACCGAAAATCGCGGTAGATACCGGCGCGTTAGGCGGCATGTATGCTAATCGAATTCATTTGGTCTCCAGCGAGAAAGGGCTGGGGGTCAACCTCGGAAATCTGAATGCCCGTCAGGGTGATATCACCCTCAATGCTAACGGGAAATTAACGATCGGCAACAGTCTGGCAAATGGTGGTCTTTCCGCCAGGGGCGAAGGCGTCACGTTGACCGGCAGCCATAAGACCGGGAGCGGGATGGCCATCAACAGCACCGGGGCGTTAGCGCTACAGGATGCAAATCTCTCCAGCGGCGCAAACGTGCAGTTGGGTAGCGATGGCAAGGTGACGATCGATGGTGGTGGGATTGCCGCAGCTGGCGAGTTGCAGGTGGCTGCTAAACAGGATGTAGCCGTTGCTGCAACCACTCTGGTTAGCCAGAAAAACACCTCATTGCGCAGTGACGGCTCGCTGACAGTTACCGACGGCAGCCTGACCAGTAAAGAAAAACTGGATGTCGAGGGTATTAATGGACTGACGCTGACCCGTTCCACGCTGGGTAGTGATGCTGATGTTAGCCTTAACAGTAACGGCGATCTGTCGGCGAAAGGGGGATTGCTCTCAGCAGGTAATGGATTAACGCTGAAGGCGCAGCGCATAGCACTGGATAACGCCAGTCGGGCCGATGCGAAAGGCGCATTAAGCCTGACCGGTAGCGAAATGAACAACCAGGGGCAGGTCAATGCGGGAGATGCTTTATCTCTCTCTGGTGACCACCTCGTTAATGGTGGGCAACTGGCGGCAAACGGCAGTCTTGATGCTTCTGTCAGCAGCCTTAGCAACACAGGTCTGATGCAGGGTAACAGCGTATCGGTCCGCAGCGGCTCGCTGGATAATATGGGCACGCTGGCGAGCGGCAGCCAGCTTTCAGTACAGACGGCAGCGCTGAACCAGCAGGGGATCCTGAGCGCGAAAAACGATGCGGATATCCGGGCTGATGCCACGCTGCGTAATAGTGGAAAGTTGCTCTCTGATGGCACTCTAACGGTGCAGGCCGCGTCAGTTGAACAATATGGCGTCCTTTCTGGCAATCAGGGGGTAACGCTCAATGCTGAAAATCTCACCGCCGCGAAAGATTCGTTGATCGCCGGGCAACAAAACATACAGTTAAACGTTACGCAAAACCTTAACCTGAACGGTCAGGTTAATGCCGCCGGTGCGCTTAACGTCGGCGCAAAGCAGCTGACTACCGGCAAAGACGGTCATTTACAGAGCGGTCTGGACCTTGCGATTACCGGCAACAGCGTGACGCTGGACGGCGTACAGGCGGCAAAAGGTTCGCTGGATGTGACGGCTGACCGGCTCAGTCATGGCGGAAAATCCACCGGGGCACGCGTTGGTTTCAGCGCGCAGCAGTCAGTTGATAACCATGGCGAACTGTTGGCAGACACCCTGACGCTCAGCGCGGCGACGCTGACTCATAACGGCAGCGCCAGCGCTGAACGCATCTCGATTATTGCACCTGAACTGCTGACCAGCGGCGGCTCTCTGATAGCCGACACGCTAACTCTCCACAGTCAGCATGTTGTGAATAGCGGTCTGATGCAGGGTAACGCGGCAATGGACCTGCAGATTGATAAGTTAGATAACCTGAGCGGCGGCACGCTCTATGCCAGGCATTCTCTGGCGCTGGATATACCGTATCTGACCAACCATGGGCTGATTACCAGCGACGGTTCATTGCATCTCCATGGTCGCCAGTTGGTTAACGGCGGAGAAATTAACGGCGTTAGTCTGCAAAGTGAATATGCGACGGTAAAAAACGAGGCCGCGGGGCGCCTGCTGGCGGACACGTCATTGTCTGTTAACGGACAGCAGACAGATAACCTCGGACTCATGGCCGCCGAAATGCTCGCGCTGAACAGCCAGGACGTGAAAAACGACGGGAATGTGTTGTCGGTGGGTGAATTGAGCCTGAAGAATCAGACCCTGCACAACACCGGCTTGCTGCAGGGCGGCACGCTGAATCTGGAAGCAAATACGTGGCAAAACAGCGGTAATGCGCTGGGTGAAACGGGGGTAACGGCGACAGTACACGACGCGTTCACTAACCAGGGCAAGGTACTCAGTCAACAGGGTATGACAGTGCATGCCGCCAGTGCGAATAACAGCGGAATGCTGGCGGCGAAGGTGCTGGCATTACACGGCGATCTCAGCAACAGTGGGATCCTGCAGGGGAATCAGGCGCTCGCCTGGGATGGCAGTCGCTTCACTAACTTTGCGGGTGGGCAGGTGACCAGCGGTGAAGATCTACAGCTTAGCGGAAAACGTTTCGAAAATGATGGCCAACTGGAGGGCCGTACGGCGGCGATCAGACTGGATAACCTGCACAATAGCGGCAGCGTTCAGGCACTGGATAGCCTGAAAATTCAGGCTAACGGACGACTGGATAACCAGGGATCGCTGCGCAGTCTCAACCTGTTCGAGCTGGCTGCGGCGCAGTTGTTTAACGACAACACGATTGCAGCAAAATCCCTGAGTATTTCCGTGCCGGAGCTTATGAATAACGGCATTGTGCAGGGTAATTCGGCGCTACAGCTCACCACCCGCAATCTGTTCAATGGTCAGCAGGGGCAACTGGTCAGCGGCGCGGGGCTGGATTTAGACCTCGACTCACTGGAAAACCACGGTCTGCTGCTGGCGAATACCGGCTTCACACTGCGCGGCAGCACATTAATTAACGCAGGTGATATTCAGGCCGACTCCCTGAACCTGACGCTGGCAAACTCGGTTGAAAATCAGGGGAGCCTGGTGGCGAAACAGGGGGCGTCAATGAATACTGCATCCCTGGATAACCGCGGTACGCTGGCGGCGACAAGTGTCGCTCTGGATGGAAAATCAATCCGTAACAGCGGACGGGTGCAGGGCAACGACAGTACCTCGGTTTCTGCGAATACCTTCACCACGGATACCACAGGTAAATGGCTGGCCGGTAATGCGCTGTTGGTGCATACCGGTGCGATGGAAAACGCCGGCGTACTGCAGGGAAATACCCTGACATTTACTTCCGACTCGCTGAATAACAGCGGCGTGCTTAACGGTTTACATGGCCTGGAAGGCAGGCTATCCGGGCGACTTACCAACCCCGGACACATTCAAAGTGGCGGCGCACTGGCGCTTACGGCTGATGATATCAACAGTGCCGGACGTATTGCCGGTGACAGGCTGACTCTTGCTGCCTCGACGTTAAACAATTCAGGCCTGTGGCAGGGGACGAACGGGCTTGCGCTGTCTGGCGATGTACTCACGACGGGGATAACCTCCCGTACGCTGAGCGGCGGCGCGTTGACCTTTGATGCTGGCAATATAACGACGCAAGGAACGCTGCAGGGGCAGCAGCTCACGCTGACCGCTGATAACTGGCTGCACAAAGGATCGCTGATAAGCCTGGGTAATCTGACGGCTACTGTAAACAACGGCCTTACCACATCAGGCGATGTGATGAGCCATGGTGGAATGTCACTAACCGCGCAGCAGCTTGATAACAGTGGAAGGCTGCTCAGCGAGAGCGACGTAACGCTCGACGGCGCAAAGTTCGATAACAGTGGCGCGGTACAGGGAAATACCCTGACCCTGCAGCAAAACCGGATCCACAATCAGGGCACGCTGACCGGCCTGCAAAGCCTGACGCTGGAGGCTCGTCAGCGTCTGATGGCCCGAATGGCGATGGCTTCACCGCAACAGGAATTGATTAACGCAGCAGGTGGTTCACTGCTGACGCAGGGAGCGCTGAAACTCACTTCTGGCGATGTGACGAATAATGGCACGTGGCAGGGACAGTCCGTTCTGCTCAGTGCGCAAACGCTGACAAACAACGGGGCAATACAAAGCGCCGACGCCCTGCAGCTTACGCTCGCAAATAACCTGACTTCTGCGGCCGGCAGCAAAATTACCGCCCTTGGTAACGCGACGCTACAGGCGCTTTCTCTGACTAACTCGGGGCAATGGACGGCGAAAAATCTTACGCTGAAGGGGGCAACCCTTGATAACAGCGCGGCGATTAGCGGCGTAAATGCGCTCACGCTTGCCATGAACGGCGTGGTCAGGCAGCAGAAAGCGGGCAGTATGCTGAGCGGCGGCGCGTTGGATCTGACTGCAGCGTCAGTCACCAACGATGGAAAAATTCAGGGTGCGACGTTGGGCATGACGACTGTCGCATTGACCAACAGCGGACGACTACAAGGGGATAATGGCGCAACGCTGTCGCTGAGCGGTGATTTGATAAACCAGGCTTCCGGGGAGATTGTCAGCCGCCAGGGGCTTTCGCTTTCTACGCCAGTGCTGTCCAACTACGGTTTAATGCAGGGCGGTGGAGAGACCCATCTTAACGCCACAACACGCGCGCTCAATGACGGCAAACTGCTTTCCGGCGCGGGAATGGCGCTGACGACGGCAGAATATTCCGGCGCAGGCTGGTTACAGGCGACAAACCTCATTCTGAATGCGGCAACGGCCACCAATGACGGTAACTGGCTGGCCGACAGCGCCACGCTTGCAGGGACCCGGTTTACCAACCAGGGAACCGCGCAGGCCGGTCAACTGGCGGTGAAATACGCGCAACTGACGAATAACGGTACGCTGTTAGGCAACTCGCAACTGAGTGTGAATGCCAGCGAAGTTAATCAGAATGCGGCAGGGAAACTGTTCAGCGGCGGCGACCTGTTCGTTGAAAGTCGCGGGCTGGGTGCGTTGGGACAGGTGGTTGCGCTGGGTAATCTGACGCTGAAGCTGGTGAATGGTTTTACTGCGCAAAGCGCTTTTGCCGCGGGTAAAACGCTGACCATTACCAGCGATGGCGCTATCGACAACCGTAGCGTGCTTCAGGGGCAATCGCTCAGCCTGACGGCGGGCGGACAGCTCAGCAATAACGGGCAAATTACAACGGGCAGCGGCGTCAGTTATCTTAGCGGCGACAGCGTAGCGCTCAATGCCGCCGGAACGTTACAGGGCGGTGGCGATATTACGCTGACCAGTCGCGGTAATATTTCAGTCGCTGGTTTCACCGGAACGCGTGGCTCTCTGACGCTCAATGCACCGGGCGCCATCGTCAATACGGCGCTGTTGTACGCGGCAAATAATCTGGCGCTTTATGCTAACACCATCACCAACCAGCGCGGCGATATCCTCGCGGGCAACAATCTGTGGATGCAGCGAGATGCTGCGGGCAATGCCAACAGTGAAGTGGTCAACACCTCCGGCAATATCGAAACCCAGAACGGTGATATCACGATAAAAACAGGACATCTGCTGAACCAGCGGGATGGGTTGAAAACAAACCAGACACAAATAGCTGGAGCAAACAATATTCCAGGGATAGGTAATGCGACTGTTGCGATAGATATCAGTCAGATGGCAGAAGGTACCTATGGCGTTAATGGTTACTCCTATGAGGTACAAACCAGCTCCTGTAGTGCGAATGCCTCCTGTAATATTCGTCATTATTACCAGTATTACTACGCACCGTTTAAAGACACGGCGACGCAGAAATTCATTTCCAGCCAGCTAAAAACAGAGGTTTCCAGCTCTGGCGGCGCAGCTCGTATTTCATCAGGGCGAAATCTGTCAATTGGCGCAAACGCGCTGGATAACGCAGCCAGTACTATTCTGGCAAATAATAATATTGACCTTTCAGGAAGCACATTCAATAACCAGAGCTGGCAGTCCGGGACGCTTACTGATTATCTGGTTTATACCTATTCTCCAGAGAAATACTCCAATAAACAGTTTGCTGTAGATAACGTTGATGTTTTACCTCCGCGTTATAACGAGGGGAGAAACAGTAAAGGTGAAACTATTGTGCTTCCTAAAGAACGCACAATAACATTTACCCTGGAAGGGCATGACCGGGTTCAGGAAGGGGGGGAAACGTACCGTTCGGTGATTCAGGCGGGCGGTAATGTAAACGCCAGGTTTACTACTTCTATTGGCAACGAAAACGCAACCTCTGGTGGGGGACGGGTTAGCAATACCATCGTTACCCCAACCCTCAACACCCTCAGCAACCAAACCATCAGTAATGGGGTGCAAAAGCAGGCACTGGCAGGCAATGACACGGTGAGCGTCAGTTCCCCTCAGTGGAACGATCGACTGCATGACGCATTGCAGCAGATTAACGGCGCAGGCGCGCTGGAAAGCGGCGGCGTATCAGACGCTACGCTCAACCCTGTTTCTACCACGCAGAAAGGTAACGCCAGCCTCGGCCAACTCAATGGCCTGATTAACCCAGGCGAGAAGGGCGTGAATACTGCCGGGCAAAATCAGGGCAAAACGGTGGATACCAGCGCGTATCCGTTGCCTTCCGGAAAGAACGGGTATTTCGTCGTCTCTGACGATCCGAAAAGCCCGTACCTGATCAACGTTAACCCGAAACTGAACGGTCTTGGTCAGCTCGATCCCAGCCTGTTTGGTGATTTGATTGCGATGCTGGGTATCAAACCTGGCGAAGCGCCGCGTGAAACCAATATTGCGTATACCGATCAAAACCAGTTCCTTGGGTCGGCCTATATGCTCGATCGTCTCAAACTGAACCCGGAATATGACTACCGTTTCCTCGGTGATGCGGCGTTCGATACCCGCTATGTCAGTAACGCCATGCTGAATAAGACGGGAAGTCGATACATCAACGGTATTGGTTCTGACCTTGACCAGATGCGTTATCTGATGGATAGCGCTGCCAGTACCCAGCAGTCGCTGGGACTGACATTTGGGGTGGCGCTGACGGCCGATCAAATCGCGTCCCTTGAGCACAGCATGCTGTGGTGGGAAGCCGCGACCGTCAACGGTGAAACGGTAATGATACCGAAGCTGTATCTCTCGCCGAAAGATATCACCGTGAACAACGGTAGCGTCATTGCCGGGAATAATGTTCAACTGACCAGCGGGAATATCACCAACTCCGGCAGTACGCTGTTGGCGAGAAACGATCTCAACCTCGACAGCCAAAACAGTATTAATAACCTTAACAATAGTCTGATGCAGGCCGGGGGCAATCTCGACCTGAGCGCGATGAGTGATATCAATAACGTCAGCTCCGCCATCAGCGGAAAAACGGTGGCGCTGGAAAGTCTGGGCGGCAACATCAATAACCTGACGCTGGCGGAACAGATTGATGTGAGTGCCAGGGATAAATACCGCAATGTGAGCTTTAAAGATACGTTGCTGGGGTCTGTGGCATCCATTACCGCGCAGGATGGATTGTCGCTCTCGGCAGGTAAAGATATCACCGTTACTGGCGCGAATCTCTCTGCAGGCGGTTCATTGCTGATGGATGCGTGGGGAGATATTGCGGTAAATGCCAACCAGATTAACGATGCCCGGAGCCACTCCGGACGCTGGATAACAGAGACGGGGCGTTCGTCAGTGGACTGGCAGGGTAGCACCATCAGTTCGGGCGGTAAGCTCGGTATCAATGCCGGAAATAACCTCAACGTCACCGCCAGCGATGTTAACGCGGGGGGGAATGCTCAGCTTACAGCGGGTAATGATCTTAATCTGAATGCGGGCTCCACTCAGCAAAGTAGCCGTAACGGCGGCAGTGAATCGCACAGCACCGGGCTTTCCCGTACCACCGTGGCAGCGGGTGACAATCTGCTGTTGAAAGCGGGTCAGGATATTAATTCCCATGCGGCCGGGCTGGCTGCGGAGAATGATGTCGGTCTGCTGGCCGGGCGAGATGTCAACATGCTGGCTGAAGCAACGACAGACGGCGACAGTTATCGTGCGAAGAAGAAAACCGTGGTCAATGACGCCGTACGCCAACAGGGAACGGAAATTGCCAGCGGCGGCGACGCCGTCATTATTGCCGGGCGTGATGTAAACGCCCAGGCAGCGGATGTTACGGCGCAGGGCGATATCGGCGTAACGGCAGGCCGGGATGTGAATCTCACGACCGCCACAGAGAGCGATTATCACTACCAGGAAACCACGAAAACCAAAAAAGGATTCCTCAGTAAAAAGACTACCCATACGATTGAAGAAGACAGCGCTACGCGGGAAAAAGGCGCGCTGCTGAGTGGGAACAATGTGACGGTCGCCGCCGGGAATAACATTCTGGTACAGGGCTCAGCCGTTGCCGGTGACGGCAATGTGGCGCTGGGAGCTGGCAACAATGTGGATATCGTTGCTGCCACCAATACCGATACCTCATGGCGCTTTAAAGAGACTAAAAAGAGCGGTCTGATGGGGTCGGGCGGGATCGGTTTCACTATCGGTAGCAGTAAAACGACGCACGATCTGCGCGAACAAGGCACCACCCAAAGCGAGAGCTTCAGTACTGTCGGCTCAACGGGGGGCAATGTCAGTATCACCGCGGGCCAGCAGGCACATATCGGCGGCGCGGATATCATCGCCCAGAAAGATATTGCTGTTCGCGGCGACAGCGTACTTATTGAACCGGGTCATGACAAACGCACCCGTGATGAGAAGTTTGAGCAGAAAACCAGCGGACTGACGGTGGCGCTGTCGGGGGCTGCTGGTGCTGCGATAAACAGTGCAGTACAAACCGCGCAGGATGTGAAAGATGAGAGTGATGACCGGCTTGCAGCGCTGAAGGCTACGAAGGCGGCGCTTTCCGGCGTGCAGGCGGCGCAGGGTGTTGCAGTTGCTCAGGCCGTTGGCGATCCGAATAACGGTATAGGCGTCAGCATTTCCCTGACTTCCCAGAAATCAAAATCTGAGCAGCATGCATGGAGTGATACTGCGGCAGGCAGCACCCTGAATGCAGGTAACGACCTGGCTATTGTGGCGACGGGTAAAGGTCAGAGTGGAAACAGCGGCGATATTCTGATTGGCGCAAGCCAGTTGAAGGCGGGTGGGGGTACCACGCTTGCGGCAGCGAACGATATCGTACTGAGCGGAGTGGCAAACACCCAGCAGACGGCCGGGAAAAACAGTAGCAGCGGTGGTGGTGTGGGCGTCAGTATTGGCGGGGGGGCTAATGGCTATGGTATTGGCGTCTTCGCTAATGTGAATGCGGCGAAAGGGCATGAGAAGGGTAACGGTACATCATGGGCTGAGACCACGCTTGATAGCGGTGGCACGGTATCGATGGCCAGTGGTCGTGATGCCATTCTGAATGGCGCGCAGGTCAGCGGCGATAAAGTGGTGGCGAATATTGGTCGCGACCTGTGGATGAGTAGCCAGCAGGACAGCAACGACTATAAATCGAAACAGAACAGCGTAGCAGCAGGCGGCAGTTTTACCTTCGGCAGCATGACCGGTTCGGGCTATATCAGTGCCAGCCAGGACAAGATGAAAAGCACTTATGACTCGGTGCAGGAGCAGACCGGGCTTTTTGCTGGCGATGGCGGATTTGATGTGGTGGTGGGACGTCACACACAACTGGACGGTACGGTAATCGCCTCGACGGCGCCAGGGGATAAAAACAGCCTTGATACCGGAACGCTGGGGTTCAGGGACATTCACAACGAAGCAGACTTTAAGGTCAGTCATTCAGGAGCCAGCCTGAGCGGCGGCGGGGCTTTTGGCGGCGATCAGTTTAAAGGTAACATGCCGGGTGGAATGATTTCAGCCGCTGGCAACAGTGGCCACGCGGAAGGCACGACGCAGGCGGCGGTGGCAGACGGCACCATAACTATCCGTGATAAAACCGGTCAGAAGCAGGACGTGGCGAATCTGAGCCGTGATACGGAACACGCCAACGGCAGCATCAGCCCGATTTTCGACAAGGAGAAAGAGCAGAACCGGCTAAAAGCGGTGGGACTCATCAGCGACATTGGCGGTCAGGCAGCCGATATCGCCAGGACCCAGGGAGAGATTATTGCGCTCAAAGAGGCGCGGAGGGACAATCCAAATCTGCCAGCGGATAAGCTGAAAGATACACCGAAGTACAAGGAAGAACTGGCGAAGTATGGCACGGGCAGCGATATTCAGCGGGGAATTCAGGCGGCAACGGCGGCGCTTCAGGGGCTGGCTGGCGGTGATGTGGGGGCCGCGCTGGCGGGGGCATCGGCACCAGAGCTGGCGAATCTGCTTAAATCGACAGAGGGCAATACTGCGGTAAATGTCATTGCCCACGCGATACTGGGCGGCGCAGCGGCTGCGATGCAGGGTAACAGCGCGGCAGCGGGTGCAGCGGGTGCGGCAACGGGCGAACTTGCGGCCCGGGCGATTGCAGGTATGCTGTATCCTGATGTGAAGGACCTGTCGCAACTGCGTGAGGATCAGAAGCAGACCATCAGCGCGCTGGCAACGATATCAGCAGGAATGGCCGGTGGTCTGGCAGGAGACAGTACGTCATCAGCCTCAGCAGGTGCGCAGGCCGGGAAAAATGCAGTTGAGAATAATCTTTTGGGTGGAACAGAAACCACGCAAGAGAAGTTTGTGCGGGAGCATGGGAAGAATATCGCGTCCTGTGCAGATAACCCCGGTTCAGCGTCGTGCCAGAAAGGACTGGCAATGCAGGATGCGCTGATGGTAGCGCTGCCGGCTGGTCTGGGTGGTGGTGTGCTGGCAGCGGCCACGCCGGAAATAGCGGTAGCGGCCAAGGCTGCTATCCAGGCTTGTGCGGGTAATGTAGTGTTGTGCCTGAACAGTGCGGGGATCCAGGTATCAGAAGCTATTGTGCCGGGCGGCGTAGGGGCCGGTGGCGCGATTGGTATTGGTAAAACCGTTACAGAGGCGACGGCGGCGAAAGCTGAAGCAGTGGCGGCTAATACCGCCAAGAATGTTGGAAACAGTACAAAGGGCTCTTTAAGTGGCCAACCAACTAAATTACCGCCGAATGCCTCAGCAGAAAATATACGTTCATTGCAGCGAGAAAATGAGGGGGCGACGATCTTGTCTCAAAATGGTTATCATGTGGAGCAGAATCCTGTGACTCCGGGGGTTAAAAATCCAGACTATAAAATTAATGGTGAGGTGTTCGATAATATCGCCCCTAAAACAAACTCAGTTCGTAATATTTATGACCGGGCTTTAGAAAAAGTTAACAGTGGTCAAACAAACAATGTTGTTATCAACTTGGCAGATACAAAAGCAAGCGTTAGTGATTTGCAAAAGCAATTTAGTGATTGGCCAATCAAAGGGTTAGATAAGGTTATTGTTATCGATCAGTCAGGAAAGCCAATACGAATTAAGTAAGGTGGATAAATGTCAATTGATATAGCGTGTTACACATCAATAAATATTGATGAACTGAAGCAAAGATTAGATGTGGTGAGGGAAAAGTTCATCCATCTCTTTGATGGCCCGTATCTTATGTTTGATCCACACACAATTTTAAGCCGCCAACAGCTTGAACTAATTGATGATTATGTTGAAAAGTACAATCAAGAGACTAAATTATTAATTGCTGAAGAGTTTGGCCTAAAAGAGCCAAAATCTTATTTTTTGATTGCAGTGAATGATAAATCCTTCCCTGAGTTAAACACTTCTGAAATAGCAGATATGTTCAGGCAAGAGTTAGGAGAAGGAAATATTATTGTGCTTTTAAATGGTGAAGATCTAATCTAGATATTGTGATGGATCCCGGCCTGAATGACCGGGATCGTGCTGTCAACCATCAGGCAAAATACCCGTCCCCGCGCTTGATCACCGGCACATCACCGGTGTCGTTCAGCGCGCCGGGGAAGGTCTTCAGCCACTGCGTCACCTTCTTCTTATTGATGCGCATGACGCTTAACCCTTCGGTGTAGCCCCACAGCTCGCGGGTGTTCTGGGTTGAGATGACAATTATGATGTGTGGGTTGCAGGGTAAAAAGCCACGGCGAGGCGGTAGCGTGTTCGGGAGAAAAAGTCGCGTCGGGGCGTGATACCCAGCCATCAAAATGCGCTAGGCGATATTGATTGCAACAGATTGAATTAACTAAAAAAACACTCTTCATCGTCAAGGTTCACGACAGATAAAGTTGTTGTTGAGAATAATGCGCTGGGTAACAAGAATGACAAGCTGCCATCCATTATTCCGATAAACCCGCTGCCAATCGGGGTTGAAGGTGCAGATGGTGAGCCACTGAAAGGTGGTGGTGGGATAGCTAAAGGCGGTAAATCTAAAGACACTCAAATTTGGACAGAAACCAAGAAAGCAGAACCTGTAGGTAATGCCTATGGGCATTGGACAAAACATGGGAAAGAGTTTCCAGAGTATCAGAATGCGAAGCAATATGTTGATGCTGCACATAATTTTATGACAAACCCACCGCCAGGCACTTTAACTAAAACTCGCCCTAACGGAGACACACTGTATTACAATCCTGTGACTAATGTCTTTGCTTCAAAAGATATAAATGGTGTACCGCGTACAATGTTTAAACCAGAGAAAGGTCTCGAATATTGGAACAAGCAATGATGAATAACGGCTCTTATCCTTGTCCATGCTGTGGAAATAAGACAATTGATGAGCCGGGTTGTTATGAAATTTGCCCTATATGTGGATGGGAAGATGACCCTGTACAATCGGCTGATCCAGATTTTTCTGGCGGGGCAAATTCTCCGAGTTTAAATGAGGCGAAAAGAGCATTTAACGAACAGTAACTGAATATTTTATCCCGGCCCCCAGGCCAGGATCTGTTTATTAGCCGTCAGGCTCACCCAAAATGCCCGCGCTCACGCTTGATCGCAGGTCGATCCCCAGTGTCGTTCAGCACGCAGGGGAACGCCCTGAGCCACTGCTTCATCTTCGGCCCGTTGACGGAGACCACGCCCAGCCCCTCGGCGCAGCCGTACAGTTAGCGGGTGTTCTGCGTGGTGATAACGATGCAGTCCGGCATCACCCTGATCTTAATCGGCACTCCGTCAGTAAATCCCTCCGTCACGGGTTGTCGGGTTAAACGAGGTGGTTCATCAGCGTGGTTGTGGTCTGAAAACTTAGGACGGTTAATGGCAGCAACTGACGGCGCTGCTATGATGCGGGAGTTGTAGGCCGGAAAGTCACGGCGGGGCGGTAGCGTGACATGGGTCAAAAGTGCGTATCGGGGCGTTGGGTCCAGTACAGCAAAATGCAGCAGGAAAACTGGGTTGTAACTTGCTGAGTGAACAGGAAAAACTGTTTTTTACAGGCTGACTTCGCAACGGAAAAAGTTGTTGTTGAGAATAACTCGCTGAGTGGTGATCGGGCCCGCGAAGCGGCAAAACAGGCTGCTGAATCCCTGAAAAATAAGATCAGGGAAAAGCTGGGTGAAGGCGGAACTGCCCTGCGCTGATTACGTTCGCGGGTGACTACTTGCCGTATCTGTCAGCATACTGTGCCGGGGGAAAGCGGTTTTTTGCGTAGTAACTCGTGGTTTTACGGGGCATCTGGTGAAACACCTGAATATGCCTGGGCAACGGCGGGTTCTGGCATAAAATTTGTGTCAGCGATAATCAGCTTCTTGTAAGTTGTCATGTATTAAGCGGAATAAAGGTGTTTGTGCCCCTTTGCTACTACACTATTTAACCTATGGCTATCACACCGTACTTAATAAAACTGTCGTCATTTAAAAATAGCATATTTATTAAATGCGAAGCGGCTCCAGAAAATAGTGTTGATATATGTAATGTGTAACAGCCAATAAAACAGATCGCGAACCATGAAATAACAATGCTATCATTCACATCAAACGTGGCAGTCAACTGCTGGCACACGCATTCACCCCGGAGCACCTCATGAATAACGACATTCCGCTAAAATATTATGATATCGCCGACGAGTACGCGACCGAAGCCGCAAAGCCGGTAAACGATGCCGAACGCGATGCGCTGGCGCACTACTTCCAGCAACTGATCACCCGTTTAATGAACAACGAAGAGATTAGCGAAGAAGCGCAGCAGGAGATGGCAACCGTGGCCGGTGTCGACGCGCAGCGTATCGACGATATCGCGGAGTTCCTCAATCGCTGGGGTAACGAGTAGCCAAAGACGTGGTCTGTGTTTTACACTGCGCGCAAATTCAGTAGATATACTCTGCGAGTATTAGATTTAATCAGGTGGAAACAGCAATGAACGGAACAATCACAACGTGGTTTAAAGATAAAGGCTTTGGATTTATCAAAGATGAAAATGGCGATAACCGCTATTTTCATGTGATTAAGGTTGCTAATCCTGAGCTAATCAAGAAAGACGCGGCGGTAACCTTTGAACCGACCACCAACAACAAAGGTCTTTCTGCCTATGCGGTGAAAGTCATACCAGACAGCAAATACATCTATATCGCGGGCGAGCGTCTGAAGCTCACGGCGATCAAGTCGTACCTGGTATACAGTGAAGAAGTTCCTGTCGAAACCCGTATTGATAAAGAAAACGCGGTGCTGTCTGTCGGCGTGCTGATGAACAGCATCCGGCCGAAATCAGAGGTGAAGCCAGGCGAAATGCGTAAGCTGAAAAAACTGGCTATCACCACTTTCCAGGGTACGACGCTGATCTTCTCTGAAGATGAAATCGACATCGATGCGACAGTAAAATTGCTTAAGGTCTGAAGCTCGTCAGACTGATAAGTGCCGCAACTCTGTTATTCATTGCCCCATGCGGATAGTGTTGCTCTGAGCGCTGAGGATGCAAGAAACCGCTCGCCCAGAGCAGAACACTTTATGTAATTGCTGAAGCCGCCGCTGGCTTCGCGTCCTTATTATTGCAGTGGTCCAATTAGTTAGGATAAAAACAAAAGAACCAGCAGGGAGTCTGGTAATAACCTATTCATAATGTTAATTATTAATTAAATAAAAGTAGCAGCTCATGAAGTTTTGATATTTTCATTTCTCATAGACGAGAATTTACACATCATGATATAATATGGTGGAGAAAGCTCGCGGTTTATTAATCTGCGCGTAATGTAAATAAATTTTCGGGGAGTGTATTCCAGTGGGACGTAAATGGGCCAATATTGTTGGTAAAAAAACGGCTAAAGACGGTGCAACGTCTAAAGTATATTCAAAATTCGGTGTGGAAATCTATGCTGCCGCTAAACAAGGTGATCCAGACCCAGAATTAAACACAGCTTTAAAATTCGTTATTGAACGTGCGAAACAAGCCCAGGTTCCCAAGCACGTTATTGATAAAGCTATTGATAAAGCCAAAGGTGGCAGCGACGAAACGTTCATGCAAGGGCGTTATGAAGGTTTTGGCCCAAGCGGTTCCATGATTATCGCTGAAACCCTGACATCAAACGTTAACCGCACGATTGCTAATATTCGCTCAATCTTCAATAAAAAAGGCGGGAATATCGGGGCGGCAGGTTCTGTCAGCTATATGTTTGACAATACTGGTGTAATCGTATTTAAAGGCACTGACCCTGACCATGTTTTTGAAATTTTGCTTGAAGCTGAAGTTGATGTTCGTGATGTCACCGAAGACGAAGGAAATATCATTATTTATACTGAGTCTACCGACCTTCACAAAGGCATTGCAGCGTTAAAAGCAGCGGGAATTACAGAGTTTTCAACAACAGAATTAGAAATGATTGCTCAATCAGAAATTGAACTGTCGCCAGAAGATTTAGAAATCTTTGCAGGGCTTGTTGATGCTCTTGAAGATGACGACGATGTTCAAAAAGTATATCATAACGTTGCAAATCTCTAATTCTAAATTAAAGAAATCTGTCATTGTGGCAGATTTTTTTAACGATTAGATTTGTTATAAAAAGTATATCTGGCCTGACAGTACGGCAGAAAATAAAATTAAATATCTGCTGGCTCAATTCTGGCTCTGTCTCGCCAGCCACTGACCGACGATAGGCCATAATTTATCCGCACTCCGCGTTCGAAAAAAGCCCATGTGTCCAACTGAAGAAAGACCATAATCTGCGTGCCGAATTTCGCGATGTTCGATTTTTGCGTTTTGCACTGGCTCCATCAGGGATGCAATGGCTTCAGGGTTAGCCCACGGATCGTCATCAAAACCCATCACCAGTAAAGGCAAGGTTATCTCACTTGCCCGTTGGCGTGCATCCCAGTCTGGATCGTCGTAGAAATAACCCGGCATTGCGCTCCAGCGTCCCCACTGAAGCATCACTGGAGCTGGCAAATCTTCGCCCAGCCCAAGGCGCCTGGCAGGCATATACCCGAAGATTCGGCAAAGAACCGGGGCCAGAACACGCAGCAGGCACCAGACCCGCACCTTCTCTGCCGTTTGTTTTATTGTGCTCGTCACCCCGGCATGGGAGGCCACAATGACGGCCGCGTGCAGGGCGGAAGTGGCCGTGGAAAGCAGAACCGCATGCCCGCCGACACTGTGTCCTACCGCCAGCAGGTTAAGTCCGGGAAAACGCGTTTTAGCCCAGGCAGTAATGCAGCCCACGTCCTGCTCGATCCAGTCTGACATTGAGATGCTATAGCTACGGAGCTTCCCGGATTTCGAGCGGCCCGTTCCCCGGTAATCGTAAGTGACGACACTGAATCCCTGGTTAAAAAGGTACTCTGCGAACCCCTTATAAAACGCCTGTACAACCGCCGTGGCTGGATGAAGAATAACGATCGCTTTGGCATCGCTTCTTTCCCAAATCGTGGCGGACAGAAATCCGCCTTCATTTACGGGTATTATTATTGAATTCATTCATTGAGCCTTATCTGTGTGGTCATACCAGTTGGTTCTGAATTCAATGTAGCTTTAACTAGCGAATCTGGCGATTTTTTTGTTCTGTATCCCGGTCTCGTTAAAGGAGGCCGGGAATGCGGAAGGTTATTTAAGCTTTGGATAATCCGCCAACAAATGTGATCTACTTCACCTCCCGGCAACCAAAATCTCTTGTGACTCCACGCCGTCCTCTATCTGTTTCGCCACTTTTTGTAAGGCCGGAAGATGCTTTTCCGCTGCCTGCTCGATGGTCATGGCGCTGGCCATATACACCAGGTTCAGGCAACCAATAACCCGCTGTTCGCTGCGGATGGGAACGGCGATGGAGGCGATTTTTTCTTCCTGATCCCACCCGCGATAGTTCTGTCCAAAGCCGTCTTTACGTGCGCGGGCCAGAATAGCGTCGAGCTTCAGCGGTTCGCGGGCTAACTGGAACTCTTCTCCCGGTCTTGAGGCCAGCATTTCAATCAGTTGCTGACGTTCATTCTCCGGGCAAAATGCCAGCCAGGTCAGGCCGGATGCGGTTTTTAATAGCGGTAAACGACGTCCGACCATCGCCCGGTGAAACGACAAGCGGCTGAAGCGGTGGGTGGTTTCACGCACCACCATCGCGTCAACGTCCAGCGTGGACACGTCGGTCGGCCAGATGACTTCGCGCAGCAAATCCCCCAACAGCGGGGCGGCGAGCGCAGAAATCCACTGCTCGTCACGAAATCCCTCGCTGAGCTGACGGACTTTAATGGTTAAGCGAAAGCTGTCATCGGACAGGCTGCGCCGGACGTAACCCTCATCCTGCAACGTTTCCAGCAGACGTCTGACCGTGGTGCGGTGCAGGCCGCTCAGCTCTGCCAGCAGGCCAACGCTGGCCCCGCCGTCAAGCCGATTTAACATATTTAATAACATTAACCCGCGCGTTAACCCGCGCACGGTTTTGTATTCGGTACCGTCGTCACTTTTCATATTCATTGACAAATATATAGGTAAAACAACGTTGTGCACTTAGTGCACATCCAAGCATGTTTTGATTGTAGCGCAAAAACTCACTTCTATACTGACCACACAATAAAAATTATTCACATATTTTTAACAAAACAAATTGCGCCTCACCAGGGCCTGCAATTGCGTTTTGTCCGAGTAGTGAGGTTCTGAAATGATAACTAAAAATCCTGATATCCAACCCGCAGTGCAGCACACCGCGCAGGTAGCGATTGCTGGAGCCGGCCCGGTAGGGCTGATGATGGCGAACTATCTTGGCCAGATGGGCATTGAGGTGCTGGTGGTAGAGAAGCTCGACACGCTGATCGACTATCCCCGCGCCATCGGTATTGACGATGAAGCGCTGCGCACCATGCAGTCCGTTGGTCTGGTCGAGAACGTTTTGCCACATACCACGCCGTGGCACGCGATGCGCTTTCTTACCCCGAAAGGCCGCTGCTTTGCCGATATCCAGCCGATGACCGACGAATTTGGCTGGTCGCGCCGCAATGCGTTCATTCAGCCGCAGGTGGATGCAGTGATGCTGGAAGGGCTGTCGCGTTTCCCCAACGTGCGTTGCCTGTTTTCTCGCGAACTGGAAGCCTTCAGCCAGCAAAATGGTGAAGTGACGCTGAACCTGAAAGCGCCGGACGGCCAGCGGGAAACGGTGAAGGCCCAGTGGCTGGTGGCCTGCGACGGTGGCGCCAGCAACGTCAGGCGCTCGCTGAATGTGCCATTTGAAGGTAAAACCGCGCCGAATCAGTGGATTGTAGTGGATATCGCCAACGATCCGCTGAGTACGCCGCATGTGTACCTGTGCTGCGATCCGGTGCGCCCGTATGTTTCTGCCGCGCTGCCGCATGCGGTGCGCCGCTTTGAATTTATGGTGATGCCGGGGGAAACCGAAGCCCAGCTTAGCGAGCCGCAGAATATGCGCCAACTCTTGAGCAAAGTGCTGCCGAACCCGGATAACGTCGAGCTGATCCGCCAGCGCGTGTACACCCATAACGCCCGGCTGGCCGAACGCTTTCGTATTGACCGTGTGCTGCTGGCGGGCGACGCGGCGCACATTATGCCGGTCTGGCAGGGGCAGGGGTACAACAGCGGTATGCGCGATGCCTTCAATCTGGCGTGGAAACTGGCGCTGGTGATTAATGGCAAAGCCGGTGATGCGCTGCTGGATACCTACCAGCAGGAGCGCCGCGATCATGCCAAAGCGATGATCGATTTGTCGGTTACCGCAGGCAACGTGCTGGCGCCGCCAAAACGCTGGCACGGCGCGGTGCGCGACGGAGTTTCCTGGCTGTTGAACTACATTCCGCCGGTCAAACGTTACTTCCTTGAAATGCGCTTTAAGCCGATGCCGCAGTACCACATCGGGGCGTTGGTGCGTGAAGGTGACGCGAAAACCTCGCCAGTCGGCAAGATGTTTATCCAGCCGAAGGTCACGCTGGAAACCGGCGAAGTGACGTTGCTCGACAACGTCATTGGCCCGAATTTCGCGGTGATTGGCTGGGGCTGTAATCCGCTATGGGGCATGAGTGAAGCGCAGATCCAGCAGTGGCAGGCGCTGGGGACGCGGTTTATCCAGGTGGTGCCGGATACGCAGATACATACCGATCAGGATAACCATGACGGCGTTACCCGCATTGGCGATACGCAAAACCGTCTGCGCGCGTGGTTTGCCCAACACAATGCCGCGCTGGTGGTGATGCGCCCGGACCGCTTTGTCGCCGCCATCGCTATTCCGCAAACCCTGGGCAACACCCTGAATAAACTGGCGTCGGTGATGACGCTCACCCGCGTAAATACCGATCTTCCTGTTGAAAAGGTAGCCTGATATGCACGCTTATCTTCACTGTCTTTCCCACTCGCCGCTGGTGGGCTATGTCGACCCGGCGCAGGCCGTGCTCGATGAAGTTAACGGCGTGATCGCCAGCGCCCGCGCACGTATTGCGGCGTTCGATCCTGAGCTGGTGGTGCTGTTTGCCCCCGATCACTACAACGGTTTTTTCTACGATGTGATGCCGCCGTTTTGTTTAGGCGTAGGGGCCACCGCAATCGGCGATTTCGGCAGCGCCGCCGGGGAACTGCCGGTGCCCACCGATCTCGCTGAGGCCTGCGCCCATGCGGTGATGAAAAGCGGTATCGATCTTGCCGTGTCCTACAACATGCAGGTCGATCACGGCTTTGCGCAGCCGCTGGAGTTTTTGCTCGGCGGTCTGGATAAGGTCCCGGTATTACCGGTGTTTATTAACGGCGTCGCCACGCCGCTGCCGGGCTTTCAGCGTACCCGCATGCTCGGTGAAGCCATTGGTCGTTTCGCCAGTTCGCTGAATAAACGCGTGCTGTTTTTAGGTTCCGGCGGCCTGTCGCATCAGCCACCGGTGCCGGAGCTGGCAAAGGCCGATGCCCATATGCGCGACCGCCTGCTCGGCAGCGGCAAACAGTTACCCGAAAACGAGCGTGAATTGCGCCAGCAGCGAGTGATCAGCGCCGCCGAGAAATTTGTGCAAGACCAGCACACGCTGCACCCACTTAACCCCGTCTGGGATAACCGCTTTATGACCCTGCTTGAGCAGGGACGTTTGCAGGAACTGGACGCGGTCAGCAATGAAGAGCTATCCGCGATGGCGGGCAAATCAACGCACGAAGTGAAAACCTGGGTTGCCGCCTTCGCTGCCATTTCTGCCTTTGGCAACTGGCGCAGCGAAGGCCGTTATTATCGCCCGATCCCGGAGTGGATCGCCGGATTCGGCTCCCTGAGCGCCACCACACAGAACTGAAACAGAACTGAATATGCAGGAGAAGAGCATGACTTACCAACCGCAAACCGAAGCCGCCACCAGCCGTTTTCTGGAGGTGCAGGAAGCAGGCGAAACCTTACGCGTGCATTTCAATGACTGTGGGCAGGGCGAAGAGACCGTGGTGCTACTGCACGGCTCAGGTCCTGGCGCGACGGGCTGGGCGAACTTCAGCCGCAACATCGATCCGCTGGTTGAGGCCGGATACCGGGTGATCCTGCTGGATTGTCCTGGCTGGGGGAAAAGCGATGGGATCGTTAACCGCGGGTCACGATCCGATCTCAACGCTCGCATTCTGAAAAGCGTGGTCGATCAACTGGATATTCAGCAAATCCACTTACTGGGCAACTCAATGGGTGGCCACAGTGCAGTGGCGTTTACTTTGAGCTGGCCGGAGCGCGTGGGCAAGCTGGTGCTGATGGGCGGTGGAACGGGCGGCATGAGCCTGTTTACCCCGATGCCGACCGAAGGCATCAAGCGTCTGAATCAGCTATATCGTGAGCCGACCATCGAAAACCTGAAGCTGATGATGGAGATTTTTGTCTTCGACACCAGTGACCTGACTGAAGCGCTGTTTGAGGCGCGCCTGAATAACATGCTGTCGCGCCGCGATCACCTGGACAACTTTGTCCAGAGTCTGGAAGCCAACCCGAAACAGTTCCCGGACTTCAGCCCGCGTTTGGGTGAAATCAAGGCTCAGACCCTGATTGTCTGGGGCCGCAACGACCGGTTCGTGCCGATGGACGCCGGTCTGCGCCTGCTCTCCGGGATTGCCGGTTCTGAACTGCACATCTACCGCGACTGCGGGCACTGGGCGCAGTGGGAACATGCGGATGCCTTTAACCAACTGGTGCTGAACTTCCTCGCACGCCCTTAAGGAACGGACATGACGAATCTTAATCTTGAGCAGTTAGCCGCCGATTTACG
>PPYF01268072.1_pt1 | contig 26501 bp, 19 predicted proteins | sample 1559871 | NCBI WGS metagenome assembly PPYF01 (sample SAMN08240021, study PRJNA423297) | Human gut metagenome, whole genome shotgun sequencing project. | reverse complement strand
TCCATTCCGACTACTGGGCGCAGGAGCAGCTGCCCCACACCAGCTTTGCCGAGCCGAGCGGCATCGCCTGTGACCATTATAACAGGTATGAAGAGGACATCAAGCTGTTGGCAGACGCCGGGCTGAACGCCTATCGCTTTTCCATCGAGTGGGCGCGCATCGAGCCGGAGGAGGGCCAGTTTGACCCCGCCGAAATCGAGCATTACCGCAAGGTCATTGCCTGCTGCAAGGCACACGGCGTGGAACCTGTTGTGACGCTGCTGCACTTCACCAGCCCCAAGTGGCTGATTGCCAAGGGCGGCTGGGAAGCAGAATCCACGGTCGAATACTTCAAGCGCTATGCCGGCTATGTGATGCGGCAGCTGGGCAGCGAGCTTTCTTATGTTTGCACCATCAATGAGGCAAATATGGGCTTGCAGCTGGCGGCAATCTCCAAGCGGTTCCGCCTGATGGCAGAGCAGGCTGCCAAAGCCGCCGCCAACGCGGGCAAATCCGCCGAGGGCAGCGTGCAGGTGGGTATGAACTTCCAGAAGATGATGGAAAACATGAAGTACGCCGCCGCCGAAAACGCCGCCGTGTTCGGCACCCCGCAGCCGAAAATTTTTGTCAGCGAGCGCACGCCGGAGGGTGATCTGCTGGTTCTGCGCGCCCATGCCGCCGCGCGGGAGGCCATCAAGGCAATCTGCCCTGAGGTCAAGGTCGGTCTGACCCTCTCGCTGCATGACCTGCAGGCCCAGCCGGGCGGTGAAGCCTTTGCCGCCGCCGCATGGGAGGAGGAGTTCACCCACTATCTTCCTTATATTAAAGAAGATGACTTCCTCGGCGTGCAAAACTACACCCGCACGCTGTACGGTGCGCAGGGGCAGCTGCCCGCCCCGCAGGGCGCCGAGCTGACCCAGATGAACTACGAGGTCTACCCGCAGGCGCTGGAAAATGTCATCCGCAAGGTGGCTGCCAACTTTAAGGGCGACTTGATGGTGACTGAAAACGGTATTGCTACCGCCGATGATACCCGCCGCGTGGCGTTTATCGAGGCCGCGCTGGCGGGCGTACAAAACTGCATCGCCGACGGCATCCCCGTCAAGGGCTACTTCCATTGGAGCCTGATGGATAACTTTGAGTGGCAGAAGGGCTATGCCATGAACTTTGGCCTGATTGCCGTGAACCGCGAAACGATGCAGCGCACCCCGAAGCCCAGCCTTGCGGCGCTGGGCGAATACGCCAACGCATAAAAATGTCAGTGGCTGTCTGTACGGCAGCCACTTTTTTGTGGTATACTGGTATAAAAAGAGGGGGATTCGATGGATGTTTTTCAAAATATGGAGCTGTTTTCTGAACTGATCCAGTGCGGCGGCAATATTTATACATGGTGCTATAATGCCGATGGCAGCCTGCTGCAGAGCAACTGCCCGGAGGCGGGGTTCCTCTCCGGCGCATTTGACTTATTCGGCTGTAAGAAAAAAATGCTGGACTACGGCAGCCGGCACACAACGCCGGTCACACTCGGCACGGCCATTGGCATGACATGGGCAGCTGCCTTTGAAAAAGACGGCAGTGTGCTGAAACGCGCCTGGGTCATCGGGCCGGTGTTTTATCAGGATGTTTCGCTGCGCGGGATTGAGCAGGGGCTGCAATACTATAACCGTCTGGAAACGAGCGTGGCATGGACCATGCAGCTGTACGAGGCGTTGAAAACCGTCCCCGTGCTGCAATGCACGGTTTTGCACCGCTACGCCCTGATGATGCACTATTGCCTGACCGGTAACCACCTTACGATCAGCGACATCAACAGCGAGTCTTTGGCGCAGGAACACAGTACAGTGCAGCAGCCCGCTCACGACCGCCACAAGGTCTGGATGGCAGAGCAGGGACTTCTGCAGATGGTGCGCACCGGCGACTTGAATTATAAGCAGGCACTTTCCGCCAGCATGGGGATCAGCGCAGGTGTGCCGGTGCGCAGCGATGATGCCCTGCGCCAGAGCAAAACAAGCATTATTGTGTTTACCTCGCTGGTATGCCGTGCCGCCATCGAGGGCGGCCTTTCGCCGGAGGAAGCCTACGCGCTGGGGGACAGCTATATCCAATCCGCTGAAAATGCAAAAACATTGGATGATCTTGAACCGCTCGGCCTTATGATGTATGACGACTTTGTCCGGCGCGTGCATAAATGCCGCACCAACCCCAACCTCAGTCAGCAGGTGCAAAAGTGTGTGGACTATATTGAGATGAATCTCGATAAAAAAATACGCGCTGCAGATATTGCAGCGCTGGTGGGCTATACGGAATATTATCTGACCCACAAATTTAAAGAGGAGACGGGCTTGAGCGTGACAGATTACATCAAATTTGCCAAGATCGAGCGCGCCAAGGTTTTGCTGAAAAGCACCGACCAGACCGTGCAGGACATTGCCGCTGCACTTTCTTTTAGCACACGCAACTATTTCAGCCGGATTTTTCAGGAGGTCACAGGTCAAACTCCGATGGAATACCGCGAAAAGTAAGTGCTTATCCAAAAAACCTCTGCGGGGCAGCGATTGCCTTGCAGAGGTTTTTGCGTCTTATTCTTTTGTCAGCGCCCGCGCCATTTTGACTACGCGGGAGGCATTGATTTTTACCTGCTCCAGCGTTACTGCGCCGCTGTCGATGCCCTGCAGCAGATTGTCGTAATCACCTTTGTTGCCAGGCATAAACAAATCGCCGCCTGCCGCAGCCACAAGCTGTGCCTGCGAGTCGCGGTTGGCAGAGCGGCTGTCCCCGGCCATCGCCGTGACCCAGTCGGTCATGACGATGCCCTCATAGCCGAACTCGGCACGCAGAATATCCATGATCAGCCCGCGATGCTCGGCGGTGTGGGTGCCGTTCAGCAGATTGTAGGAGGTCATAACGGCCTTGGGATGGGACTCCCGCACGCAGATGCCGAAGCCCTTTAAGTAAATTTCACGCATGGCGCGCTCGGAAACCATGCTGTTGTTGCGGGTGCGGTTGTACTCTTTATTGTTGGCGGCATAGTGCTTGATGGTCGTGCCGCAGCCCTTGTGCGCCTGCACGCCGCGCGTCATGGCTGCTGCCATCTTACCGGAAACGAGCGGATCCTCCGAGTAATACTCAAAATTGCGCCCGCAGCGGATCGAACGATGGATGTTCAGCGCCGGGGCAAGCCACAGCTGCACGCCGAAGCGCTCCATCTCCTCGCCCACAATGTCACCGCACTGCTCCACAAAAGCAAGGTCAAAGCTCTGTGCCAGCGCGGTGCCGATGGGAATGGCCGTGCAGTATTGGGTCTTGATTTCGCAGCCGGCCTTCGGTTTGCCGCTGCCGCCCATCAGGCTCATCACCAGCTTCATCGGGCCGGACAGCATTTCCATAATGGAATCCGGCATCGAAGCATTGCCGACAGCGTGCGTGCCTTTGTCGTCCTCATAATACTCCTTCGCAAGGCGCAGGCCGGCAGGACCGTCGGCCATGATCAGCCAAGGAATGCCCTTGACAGTGCTGCAGCTCTCGCCCGCAGCACCGCAGACATGGCGGCCCGCCGCGCCGATCATCGAAGCAAACCCCTTTGCGTTGGGGTCGAAGTCGCCGATCAGCAGCAGAGAGGCGTCCTCCTTGGTCAGGGCGTCCACCTCGGGCAAAACTTCCTCGGTGCGGGCATAGTCTATCGTTTCACAGGCAATCGCGGCCGGGTCGATTTCGATGACCGGCACACCCCCCGGGCAATCCATTGTGGCGGCAGGGGCGGCAAGGTCAGTGAAATCCGTGCATCCCAGCACATTTTTGGCCTGCAGAGTCGTGACCGTCTTGTCCAGATGCAGGACGGCGGCGGGGGCGGTTTCGGCGCTGCTGACGCCGACACGGACAAGGTAATCACCGGCCTCGAGAATATAGGAGGCAGTCTCGGCATCATACGCTGCCATCTCCGGCAGGGTAAAGGTACAGGAGACAGTTTCTGCTTCTCCCGGGGCAAGTGTGCGGGTCTTGGCAAAGGCGCAAAGCTCCTGCCAGGGGGCATCGAGCTTACCGGCGGGCTTGCTCAGATACACCTGTACGACCTGCCGACCTGCCAAAACACCAATGTTTTCCACGGCAGTGCGCACAGTGACCTGCGCACCGTTCGCCTCCACCCCGGCAGTCCCAAGGCGGAACTCTGTGTAGGAAAGCCCGTATCCAAAGGGGAACAGAGCTTTTTTGCGGAAGGTATCAAAATAGCGGTAGCCCACATAGATGCCCTCGCGGTAGCGGGTTTCGTTCATGTCCTCAAAGTCGGGCATTTCAGGGTATTCCTCAAAGGCGGCCCAGGTGGTCGTCAGCTTGCCGGAGGGATTGGCCTTGCCCAGCAGAATATCCGCCAGCGCACCGCCGGTCTCGACACCGAGCTGGGACAGCAGCAGAATGTTGCGCACGCCCATAACGGGGGAGAGATCCACCACGCCGCCGACGTTCAGCACCAGCATAAAACGGCTGAATTTTTTATCCAGCGCCAGAATGTCCCGCACCTCGGAATCCGTCAGGCGGATATCGCCCTTCAGCGGTGTGCGGTCGTTGCCCTCACCGGAAATGCGGGAGACAACATAAATCGCTGCATCGCCCTCAGCGTTGAGCGGCAGGTCGTATTCCGGTTCAGGCATGACCTTGCCCATGCCGTAAACAAGGTAGTTCAGCTTGGCGGCTTTGGCGTCCTTTTTCAGCTGCGCCAAAAAGGCTTTGTGTGCCTTTTGCCGCACCTGCTCGTAGCCGGTGTGCCAGTCCGTGTCGGTCAGGGTAAAGCCCGCGTCCCGCAGCCCTTCCTCAATGGTTACGATGTAGCGTGAATTTACCTCACCGGAGCCGGTGCCGCCCCGGATCGTGCGGCGCACGCCGCTGCCATAGGCGGCAAGGGTGCAGGGCTTTTCCAGCGGGAAGCTGCCGTCCTTTTTCAGCAGCACGGTGCAGCCCGCCAAATCTTTGCGCAGCGCTTCGATGTGGCGCAGCTCATAATCGGCCATTGCAGTGGTATTTTTCATGGAAAACATCCTCCTTTTTCATCAGTATACAAGAAATATCCTCAGGCAGGGGAGGAAACATTTCGTGTTTTGAGATAATAATTAGGGCAATACCGCATAATTCCCGCCTAACGGCTCAAGCACCGCTCCGGCAGCTGCCGCACCTCGCTCGCCGTATCGGTACTTAGAATTATGCGGTATTGCCCTATAAAATGCGCCTCAAAAATGGCTCGTTGATTTTGCCATTTTTGCGCTATACAACAAAACAGCCCATGACATCTTTTTGTCATGGGCTTATGGCGGAAAGAAAGGGATTCGAACCCTTGAGGGCTTTAGGGGCCCTACACGATTTCCAGTCGTGCGCCTTAGACCAGCTCAGCCATCTTTCCACATATTCAGTTGCGCAGCGCCTGACTGCATGAGCTATTATAGCAATACAAACTTCAAATGTCAAGCCTTATTTTGCATTTTTTTGCAAAAAAATCTGCGATGGGCAAGGTGTATGCAAAACGTGCGTGCAAACTGCATATTTTGCACGTTTTATCCTCTTGCAAACGGCGGCGCAAGGTGCTAAAACTATAGGAGTATGAAACATCTAACAAGAGGTAAGGAGAGGATATTTCATGTATTCCGTGTTCCGTGACCTGGCGATCATCATTTTGAGCGCAAAGTTCTTTGCGCTGGTCGCCCGCAAATGCAAGGCCCCGCAGGTCGTGGGCGAAATCATTGCCGGCCTGATCATCGGACCGTGCCTGTTGAACCTGGTGCAGACCAGCGACGCCATCTCGATTTTTGCGGAAATCGGTGTGGTGCTGCTGATGTTCTCCACCGGCCTTGGCACGAACCTGAAGGAGCTGATGCGCGCAGGCCCCATTGCGACGCTGATCGCCTGCGTCGGCGTCTTTGTGCCGCTGGTAGGCGGTACGCTGCTGTATAGCGCATTCTACGGCTTTGCGGCGGTGGGCAGCCCGGAGTTCTACCGCGCGCTGTTCATCGGCACCATCATGACGGCGACGAGTGTCTCCATCACGGTGGCGACGCTGCAGGAGCTGGGCCATCTGAAAAGCTTCCTTGGTACGACCATCGTCAGCGCGGCAGTCATTGATGATGTCATCGGTATCATCGTGCTGACCTGCGTGCTGGGCGCCAGCTCGGGTGAGGGTACCGGCATCGGCGGCGTGCTCATCCAGACCGTGCTGTTCTTCCTCGTCGCCATCGGCGTCGGCGTCGTCATCCACTTTGCCATGAAATGGCTTGACAAGCGCAACCCCCACACCCAGCGCATCACCATCGTCAGCATGGCGTTCTGCTTTGCCATGGCCTACATTGCCGAGCAGTACTTCGGCATTGCCGACATCACCGGCGCGTACATTGCAGGCATCGTGCTCTGTGCGATGGACGACGCCCCCTATGTGGAGCGCCGCGTTGACATCAGCAACTACGTCATCTTTGCACCGGTGTTCTTCGCCTCCATCGGCTTAAAGACCGACATCAGCGGCCTGACGCCGGAAATTTTGCTGTTCTGCATCTGCTTCGTCATCGTTGCGCTGCTGACCAAGATCGTCGGCTGCGGTCTGGCTGCGAAAATCTGCCGCTTCAACTGGGGCGATTCCCTCAAGGTCGGCGTCGGCATGATGACCCGCGGCGAGGTCGCGCTGATCGTTGCCCAGAAGGGCCTGGAGGTCGGCGTTGTGGACCCCGTGTATTTCACGGCGGTCATCCTGCTCATCGTGGTCTCGTCCGTTGCGACGCCGCTGGCGCTGAAGGCTCTGTTCACGAAAATGCCGCCCGTGCCGCATCCGAGCCAAACGAAAGCGTAAAATCACGTGTAAAATGCTTTGTAGGGGTCGATGCAAGCATCCGCCCCTACAGCCAACCCGCTATAACAAAAAAATCCGGCAGACGTTTTTAAAGGCGTCCGCCGGATTTATTTTTATTCCGCCTCTACTGCGTGAAGGTGATTATCCACCCATTTGATCAGCAGCTCCAGCGCCACCAGGTTATGCCCGCCCTCAGGGACGATCAGGTCGGCCTTGCGCTTGCTCGGCTCGACGAACTGCTCGTGCATCGGTTTGACAGTGGTCAGGTACTGGTTGACAACGCTGTCCAGCGTGCGCCCGCGCTCCTTGACGTCGCGGACGATGCGGCGCAGGATGCGCACATCGGCGTCGGTGTCCACAAAGACCTTCATGTCCATTAAGTCGCACAGCTCGGGGGAGTCAAAAATCAGGATCCCCTCCACGATAATGACCGGCGCGGGCTGCACGGTCACGGTCTTGTCGCTGCGGTTGTGGATGGTGTAGTCGTAGACCGGCACCTGTACGGGGTGACCTGCGCGCAGCTCCCGCAGGTGGGCGACCATCAGCGGCGTGTCAAAGCTGTCCGGGTGGTCGTAGTTGAGCTTGCAGCGCTCCTCGTAGGGCAGCTCGTCGTGGCGCTTGTAGTAGCTGTCGTGGTTGAGAACGCTGACCTCGTTCGCACCAAAATGGTCCCGCAGCTTTTCGGTCAGGGTGGTCTTGCCGCTTCCGGTGCCGCCCGCGATGCCGATAATGATGGTTTTCATGTTCATAGCTCCTTATACATCCAATTTGATCTCGCGCCCCGTCGGCTGATACGCGCGGTATTTGACGCCGGTCATGTTGAACATGCGGCGGCTGGCGATGCTGGCATGGGTGTCGTGGTATTTGTCCGATAGATAGATCAGTTCTTTGATGCCGCTCTGGATGATGGCCTTGGCACATTCATTGCAGGGGAAAAGCGTCACATACATCCGGGAGCCGCGCAGATCATGGTTCGGGCTGTTCAGGATAGCGTTCAGCTCCGAGTGGCAGACATACATATATTTTGTGTCAAGGTCGCTGCCTTCGCGCTCCCAAGGCATATCGTCGTCATTGCAGCCGATGGGCATGCCGTTGTAGCCCAGGGACAGAATTTTGTTTTCCGGGCTGACGATGCAGGCACCGACCTGGCTGTTGTTGTCTTTGGACCGCATGGCCGAGAGCAGGGCAATGCCCATAAAGTATTCATCCCAGCTGATGTAATCCTGACGTTTCATAGGTACACCGTCCTTTATTTTTTACTCTATTATACTGTGCCGCCGTGCGCCGCGCAAGATGCTGTATGCAAATATTTGCGCCGTGTGGCCTCGCCGCCGCGCAGATGACGCTCGGCCTTGTTCCTCTGTACGACGGCCTGCACCTCGGCCCAAAGGCCCGGGTTCTGGCGGCGCAGGCGGTGCTGGTCCTTCCAGATCGTGGATTTGCTCACGCCGAATACGGCAGCCGCCGCGCGCACGGTAGCACCGCTTTCCACAATATACCGTCCCACCGCCGCGGCGCGCTCCTCAGGGTCGCCCTTCATAGCCTGACCTCCTCGCATAGAATTTCCTGTCAAATCCTATGTGAAGGAGGGCGGGAGTATGCTACTTTATCTTATACACGCGGCACGCCGCATTTTCATACCATACGTCATACCTTGCCGCATACCAGCTCTCATCCGCCGCAAATTTCGCGTACACACTGCTGTCAAACACGGCGTACCCGATGTCCCACGCGGCCAGCGTGTCCTCGTCCGGCGTCTCATACAGCGCCCGCATGGCGTTGTACTCGGCAGAATAGTCCATGCCGTGGTAGTAGACATAGCTGCCCGACCCGCAGAGTATCCGCCGCCCGGCCAGCGCAAACACCGGTGTTAAATGGCTGTCACTCGTCAAAAACAGCGCGTCGCTCCCGGCGTTTTCGTCGATGTAATCCGCCAGCGCCATATCGTCCGCGCTCCACTGCCGGTAGTCGCTGAGCGCCTCGCGGCCTACGGTCAGCACACTGCCGAACATGCCCGCAAAGCAGCATGCCGCCAGCCCCAGCGCCCGCCAGGGCAGGGCGCGCACCTCTGCAAAAATATCCACAAGCAGCTGTGCAGCCAAAATACAGCCCAGAATATGCCAGACATAGAGCAGCTTGTTGTTGTCGTAATTGTTCGGCTGGAACACGACGAACTCCGCCAGCGCCAGGATCGCCAGCCCGCCGCCGTACAGCCACCGCTGCTTTGGCTTGGCGCGGAGAAACGCAGGAATCAGCAAAAGATACACAAGGCCGATGTTTTTGATGTAGAACCAGAAATAGTTGTCCCGCAGCGTGCCGTCGTCCTGGCCGTTGATCCAGTTGAAGTGCAGCCGCAGCATGTGCTGGCCGTCGAGGCTCTGCGCCAGCACCGTCGGCAGCATCTGGCACAGCCACGCCGCGCCGCAGACCGCCGCCAGCCGCAGCCAGGGCAGCAGCGTCTTTTGCCGCGGGCCCTGCGCCAGTGTGTAGACGCCGCCGACGAGGCAGAGCAGCACGAGCGCCAGCGCACTGTGGGTGTGCAGCAGCGGCAGGGGCAGCACCAGCGCGGCCAGCCACGGCCAGAGGCGGCGCTCGCCTTCATAGCAGAACCGCCACATAAGATAGACGGCGGGCAGCAGCACGCACCAGCCGAACAGCGTCGCCCGCTGGGGGATAAGCAGATCCACAATCGGATTGACCCACTCGATGTTTTTCTCCACAAAATTCGTCGGCGTTGTGTAAAACCCCGTGAAAATGCCTGCAAAGCTGTCGGCAGAACCGAGAAAGTACACGAACCCAAGCCCGCTGCCCATAAAAAACAGGTAAAACGCCAGACACGCCTTGCCGGCGCTGTCGGTCACGCGCCGCGCCAGCTGCCAGAACATGCCGTACACCGACAAAAACGCGGGCAGCATCGGCAGCAGATACGCCGTGCGCAGGTCGGCCCCCAGCACCACAAAAACGCTGGAGACCGTCTCGCACAAAAACGGATAGCCGAACCGGTGCGTGCCGCCCAGCAGGGGATAGCGGGGCAGAAATTCACCGCTCTGCGCGATATATTTGATGAACCCGAGGTGCATCGGCATATCGCCGTAGCAGCTCTGGCCCGTGTGGTACGCGCCGTCCACCAGATGCAGAACGTGGGTGTGCAGCAGATACAGCGTGATGAGCACTACCGGCAGCAGGCAGGCCCACAGGGCCCCGCTGTCGGGGTCCTTTGCCATGCCGCGCAGCCGCGTGCCGCGGTACAAAAGCGCTGCCCCGATGCCCGCCGCGGCCGCTGCCGCCAGCGCGACGGCGGGCAGTGTAAAGCCCAGTACCACCGCAAACAGTGCAGGCAGCACGGCCAGCAGCGACACGCCGAACCCGCAGCCCAGCGGCACGATCACCGCCGCCGACCCGTCCGGCACCGCCCGCCGGGCCAGCAGCAGACCGACGGAGAGAAACAGGGAAAGATAGAAAACGGAAAATAACATGAAGAACCTCACAATTCCTAAGGCCCCTTCGCTTGCGAGGGGGCTCCGCCCGCAGGCGGTGGGGGAGCGGCAGCCTGCGGCCACCCTCCCTCCGGCCCTTCGGGCCACCTCCCCCGCAAGCGGAGGAGGCTTTTGGGTGAGCTTACACCCCCTCCAAATCAAACGGCGGTGTATACTCCTCCCGGGCACTGCTCTTTTCCTGCATATACCCGTCGGTCAGTCCCAGCCGCACGGCCTCGTCGATGACCTGCCGGTACTCATAGGTCGTGATGCGCCGCCCGAGGCCGTGCTCTGCCGCCTTATAAAAGGGTGTAAACTGGCTCATTAAGCTGGGGATAAATTCTATGCCCGTTTTCTCCCGCAGCGCTGCCAGCCGCCGCAGCACGGCCTTGCTGTCTGCCACGTGGCCGGGCAGGGCCAGATGCCGCACAATGACGCCCTTCTGCAAATACCCGTCCGCGTCGTACACCGGTGCGCCGGTCTGCAAAAGCATCTGCCGCAGCGCTGCGTCCGCCACGGCAGGGTAGTCCCGCGCGGCGGAAAGCTCCGCTGCCAGCGCACCGTCCGCGTACTTGTAATCCGCCAGCCAGATGTCCACATACCCGGCCAGCGCCCTGACGGCGTCCACCGTCTCATACCCGCCCGTGTTGTAGACGACGGGCAGGGAAAAGCCCTGCGCCCGCGCGGCATCCAGCGCGGCAGTGACCCACGGCAGATACTGCGATGCCGTGACGAGGTTTACGTTTTTCGCCCCGCCGTTCTGCAAATTCATAAAAATCTCGGTCAGCCGCTCCACAGAAATCGCCTTGCCGACCTCGCCCTGACTGATCGGGTAATTCTGGCAATAGCAGCATTTCAGCGTGCAGCCGCTGAAAAACACCGTGCCGCTCCCGGTTTCGGCGTTCGGGTCGCCGCTCAGGCACGGCTCCTCCCAGTGGTGCAGGGCGGCGCGGGCCACACGCAGGGTGTTGTCTGCCCCGCAAAAGCCGCGCTGTCCTGCGGCGCGGTCCGCCCCGCAGGCCCGGGGGCAAAGGGTGCAGTGATGGGGTATCTGCATGATAAAATGCCTCTTTCACAAAATTTCTTGCTTTTAGTTTACCACAAACGGCGAAAGTGTGGTATACTGTATCTACCAATATTACAAAATAAAGGAGAGTGCTTTCATGTCTACCCCTCATAACCGCGCCGAAAACGGCGATTTCGCCAAGACCGTCTTGATGCCCGGCGACCCGCTGCGCGCCAAATTCATTGCCGAGACCTTCCTCGAGGACCCGCGCCTTGTCACCGACGTCCGCGGTATGTACGGCTACACAGGCACCTATCAGGGCCGCCCCATCAGCGTGATGGGCAGCGGCATGGGCATGCCGTCCATCGGCATCTATTCCTACGAGCTGTACACCCAGTACGGCGTCGAGAACATCATCCGCATCGGCTCCGCCGGCTCTTACACCGACAAGGCAAAACTGTTTGACGTGGTGCTGGCCACGGGTGCCTACTCCGAGAGCAACTACGCCGTGACCCAGAGCGGCGACACCGACGACATCCAGACGCCGAGCGCCGCGCTGAACGATGCCCTGCGCGCCAGCGCCAAGGCTGCCGGTATTCCGCTGATCGAGGGCAACATCCATTCCTCCGACGTGTTCTACCGCCAGCCCAGCGACGAGAAGCCGACCTACTGGGAAAAACTGCGCGACGAAAAGGGCTGCCTGGCCGTCGAGATGGAGAGCTTTGCGCTGTTCCACAACGCCAGGGTCCTGGGCAAGCGTGCCGCCTGCCTGTTGACGATCTCCGACAGCTTTGTTTCACCGGAGATCACGACTGCCGAGCAGCGCCAGACCAGCTTCACCGCCATGATGAAGGTCGCGCTGGGCGTTGACGCATTTCTGGAGAAGTGAGCATGGAAAAGGCTGAGATTCAGGCGCTCATCCGCGAGGCGTTCGCCGCGCAAAAGTTCGCCTATGTACCGTACTCCCACTTCCACGTGGGCGCGGCGCTGCGCGGCAAAAACGGACAGGTGTTCCGGGGTTGCAATATTGAGAACGCGAGCTACACCCCCACGAACTGCGCCGAGCGCACGGCTCTGTTCAAGGCCGTCAGCGAGGGTGTGCGCGAGTTTGACGCCATCGCCATCGTCGGCAGCAAGGTGGGGGAGACGAACACCCTCGTCACCGGCCCGTGCGGTGTCTGCCGTCAGGCGCTCTATGAGTTCGGCGGCCCCGAATTGACCGTCATCATGGCCAGGAGTGAGGACGATTACATCGTCACGACCCTCGGCGACCTGCTGCCCTACGGCTTCGGCCCGGCAAATCTGGAGTAAAATTACCCTCTTTGGCTCCCCTTGAGGGGAGCTCCCGCCGCAGCGGGTGAGGGGTGGCTGGGTGCCGCACGATTTACGCGGAGTCTCCTGCCCACCCCTCCGGCCCTGCGGGGCCACCGCCCCTCAAGGGGAGGCTTTTTCAGAAAACCAAAGGAGTTCCCTTACCACATGAAGAAATTCTTAGCACTGCTTCTGACGCTGGCGCTGCTGGCAGGGCTGACCGCCTGCAAGGATACGGAGGCTGCCAGCACCGCGCAGGAGCAGCACACTGTAACCGCCCCGACGAACGACGCGACCTTTGTCTACCAGCCCGATGACCCGGCGGCCACACTGCCTGGCGGAGAGTCCGTCGTGCTGGTGACCGGCCCCGGCGGCACGGAATCCGGCGAGGATGCCATGCTGTGGCAGGGCATACAGACGTTCGCCAACACGTACGGCTATACCGCCGACGCCCAGACTGCCGCGGGCAACACCGCAGACGAGGCCGAGGCCGCCCTGCGCGCTGCCGCCGAGAGCGGCGCAAAGCTCGTGGTCTGCCGCGGCGACACCATGGGCGCGGCGCTCTACCGCGTGCAGGAAAACTACCCTGATGTCCACTACCTGCTGTTTGACAGCGAGCCTCACAGCGACGACTATAGCGCTTACAATACGGCCAGCCTTGTCCATTGCGTCCTCTTTCAGGAGGAACAGGCCGGGTATCTGGCCGGGTACGCCGCTGTGACCGATGGCTACACCACGCTCGGCTTCATCGGCGCGCGGGAGATACCGGGCATTGTGCGGTACTGCACCGGCTTTCTGCAGGGCGCGGAGGCCGCTGCAGAGCTGCAGGGCGAGTATGTCACCCTGCAGACCTGGTTCACCGATACCTATGAGAATAACGACGCCATTACTCAGCGGATGATCGACTGGTATAATAACGGTACGTCGCTTATTATGGTCAGCGGCGGCAACCTGTACGAGGGTGTGTCCGACGCCGTCAACCAGACCGGCGGCAAGGCGATCACGACGGATTACGACAACACAGAGCTGGGAGACCGCGTGCTGGGCAGCGCCATCAAGTGCTACAACGCTGCCGTGCAGCGTCAGCTGTACACCTTCTTTGCAGCGGGCACCTGGAATGGCCAGACCGGCGGCCAGACCGAGAAGGCCGGCTTCACGAACGGCGAAGTCGCGCTGGAGGCCGGGGCACCCTGGCGGTTTGACAGCTTCACGCAGGACGACTACCGCACGCTGTATGAGGATCTGCGCACCAGCGTCCTGAAGGTGGATGCCTACTCGGATCTGGATACGCTGCCGGACACCCCGAACGTCACGGTGAACCGCCTGCCGTAACCCCCCGCTTGGGCCCCTCTGTGAGAGGGTTCCGCCCCTGCGGGGCACCTCCCTCGCCGAGAAAGGCAGGAGGCTGCGCTTTGTTATGCTTTTGTAATGTTTTTTACGCCGTTTTGTCATTGAATTAACAGCGCAAATGCGGTATACTGAAAGCAAAGCGGCAGGGAACCGCCCTGCTGCGCAATTGAAAACAACCTAAGGAGATCAAAACCATGAAAAAGTTTCTCGCTTTTGTAATGGCTGCCAGCATGGCGCTCTCTCTGGCTGCCTGCGGCGGTTCTTCCGCCAGCACCGCCGCGAGCACCACGACGGAGGCTACCTCTGAGGCTGCCGCTTCCACCTCCGGCAGCAAGACCGATGTCGCCTTTGTTACCGACGTCGGCAACATCGATGACCAGTCCTTCAACCAGTACACCTGGCAGGGCGTGCAGGATTTCTGCTCTGCCAACAGCCTGAACGCCAACTACTACCGTCCCACCGAGGACTCCGACGCCGCCCGTCTGGAGCAGATGGACAACGCTGTCAACGACGGTGCTAAGTCCATCGTCGTCGCTGGCTACCTGTTCGGCAATGCCATCGCCGAGGCTCAGGAGAAGTACCCTGACGTGCAGTTCCTGGCTCTGGACGTTTCCGCCAGCGACCTGGGCGACAAGGCTCCCACCGCCAACACCGCTCTGATCACCTATAAAGAGGAGCAGGCCGGCTACCTGGCCGGTTATGCCGCTGTCTATGACGGCTACAAGGAGCTGGGCTTCCTGGGCGGCATGGCTGTCCCCGCAGTTATCCGCTACGGCTACGGCTTCGTGCAGGGCGCTGACGCCGCTGCCAAGGAGATCGGCGCTACGGATGTCAACATCAAGTACTGGTACTCCGGCGGCTTCGCAGCTACCGATGAGGTCAAGAACAAGATGGACGGCTGGTACTCCGAGGGTACCGAGGTCGTCTTTGCCTGCGGCGGTCCCGTCTGCCAGAGCTGCGACGCTGCTGCGCAGGCCAACGGCGGCAAGATGATCGGCGTTGACGTTGACCAGTCCGGCCAGTTCGACACGGTCATCACCTCCGCTATGAAGGGCCTGGCCGAGTCCGTGAACGAGGCTCTGACCGATGCCATGAACAACGGCTGGAAGTTCAGCGAGACCTACTCCGGCAAGGAGACCAAGCTCGGCGCTGCCGAGAACTGCGTCGGCCTGCCGATGAGCACCTCCAAGTTCACCAAGTTCACCCAGGAGCAGTACGATTCCATGTACGCCTCCATCGTGGACGGCACCCTGGCCATCGACGACAGCTATGACGCCGATGTCAAGCCCGCGGTCACCACCATCACGGTTGACTACCAGAGCTGATAAGGCTTTAAAAGTATGATTTTTTAACCACCCTGCGCACCCCGCGCAGGGTGGTTTTTGTTCTGCTTTGCCAAATTTCGGCTACTTTTTGTGCAGATTCTATTGTACATGGCGCGATTTTTCTGTATAATATAGTGTAAGAATTTGTGTACAAGCCCGTACACATTGAAAGGGAGTGCAACGATTGGCAGATAATTATGTCATCGAAATGCTGCACATTACCAAGGAGTTCCCCGGCATCAAAGCCAACGACGACATCACCCTGCAGCTGCGCAAGGGTGAGATCCACGCCCTGCTGGGCGAAAACGGCGCCGGTAAATCCACCTTGATGAGTGTGCTGTTCGGTCTGTATCAGCCGGAGCAGGGTACGATACGGAAAAACGGACAGGAGGTCAAGATCAACAACCCGAACGATGCCAACGCACTGGGCATCGGCATGGTGCATCAGCATTTCAAGCTGGTGGAGTGCTTCACGGTGCTCGACAACATCATCCTGGGTGTTGAGGACACAAAGCACGGCTTTTTGCAGAAGGACGAGGCCCGCAAAAAGGTCATGGCCCTGAGCGAAAAGTACGGTCTGAAGGTCGACCCGGACGCGCTGGTCAGCGACATCTCCGTCGGCATGCAGCAGCGTGTCGAGATCCTGAAAATGCTCTACCGCGACAATGAAATTCTGATTTTCGACGAGCCTACGGCGGTTCTGACCCCGCAGGAAATCGACGAGCTCATGGACATCATGCGCGGCTTCAAGGCCGAGGGCAAGAGCATCCTGTTCATCACCCACAAGCTCAACGAGATCATGGCGGTCTCTGACCGCTGCTCTGTCCTGCGCAAGGGCAGGTATATCGGCACCGTTGACATCAAGGACACCACGAAAGAGGAACTGTCCAAGATGATGGTTGGCCGCGACGTGCAGTTTGCCGTCGATAAGAAGCCCTGCGAGGTCGGCAAGCCGATCCTGGAGGTCGAGAACCTCGTCGTGCCGAGCAAGGTCCACAAGAACAATGCCGTCCGCGGCGTCAGCTTCAACGTCCGCGCGGGCGAGATCGTCTGCGTTGCCGGTATCGACGGCAACGGCCAGAGCGAGCTGATCTACGGTATTACGGGCCTCGAAAAGCCCACGTCCGGCACTATCAGACTCGAGGGCAGGGACATCACGAATGCCCCCATCCGCGAGCGCAGCAAGGCCGGTATGAGCCACATCCCGGAGGACCGCCACAAGCACGGTCTGGTGCTGGATTACACGCTGGCCGACAACATGGTTTTGCAGCGTTACTGGCAGCCGGAGTTCCAGAACCACGGCTTTATTAAAAAGAACGCCGTTTTGCAGTACGCCGAGCGCCTGATAAAGCAATACGATGTCCGCAGCGGCCAGGGCCCTGCGACGATTGCCCGCAGCATGTCCGGCGGCAACCAGCAGAAGGCTATCATCGCCCGCGAGGTCGATAAGGACCCGCAGCTGCTCGTTGCCGTGCAGCCCACCCGCGGCCTTGACGTCGGCGCAATCGAGTATATCCACAAACAGATCGTGGCCGAGCGCGACAAGGGCCGTGCGGTCCTGCTCGTCAGCCTTGAGCTGGACGAGGTCATGAACCTGTCTGACCGCATCCTCGTGATTTACGAGGGGGAGATCGTCGGCGAATTCGACCCGAAAAAGACCACCGTCGAGGAACTGGGCCTGTATATGGCCGGTGCCAAAAAGCAAGGGGAGGCGAAAGCATGAGCAAACAGAATAAACAGCCGCTTCTGCAGCGTCCCGCCGTTGTAGGGGTCCTGGCCAGCCTTTTGTCTATCGTCGTCGGTCTGGTGCTGGGCTTTGTACTGCTGGTCCTGCTGAATCCCGGCGCCGCCGTGGGCGGCATGAGAGCTATGCTGGCCACCGGCTTTTCCAGCATGGACAAGCTCGGCAAGGTGCTGTACCAGGCGGCACCCCTGATGATGTGCGGCCTGTCCGTCGGCTTTGCGTTCAAGACGGGGTTGGGGCGTTTTCCCGGGCCTGTTCAAGGCGTATTTCAACGTCAATGAGGTCATCACCGCCATCATGTTCAACTGGATCGGCATGTACCTCGTCAATCTGCTGCTGGCCAACATGCCCAATATGCTGGCCTCCGGCTGGGGCGCGTCTAACTCGGACCGCACCGCCGCGCTGAACGTTGCAAACCCCGGTGCGATCCTGCCCAGGGGGCCGTTTGCGGCACTGTTCGGCAACTCGAGCTGGATCAATATTTCCATCATCATCACGATTATTTTTGCCATCCTCGTCTGGGTCATCCTGCAAAAGACGACCTTCGGCTATGAGCTGAAGGCCTGCGGCCTGAGCCGCGACGCTGCCCAGTACGCGGGCATCAACTCCAAGCGCAACATCGTGCTGTCCATGGTCATCTCCGGCGCGCTGTCCGGCATTGGCGGCGCCATCTACTACCTGGCCGGTACGGGCCAATACGTGCTGGAAAAATCCATCCTCGGCATGGGCTTCAACGGCATCCCTGTCGCCCTGCTGGCCAGCTCCAACCCCATCGGCACGATTTTTGCGTCGCTCTTTATCAGCTATATCCAGGTCGGCGGTGCCGCCATGCAGCCCGCCTACTCGTCCGAGACCATTGACATCGTCATTGCCGTCATCATCTATCTGGCGGCCTTTGCCCTGCTGATGCGCGGCATCATTACCAAGGCGGTCTCCGGCCATAAGGGAAAGGAAGGTGCTGCAAAATGATGATCGCTGCCAACATTATCAGTATGACCATTTTGTTCGCAGTGCCGCTGCTGCTCGTCGCCATGGGCGGCATGTTCAGTGAGCATTCCGGCGTCATCAACATCGCACTTGAGGGCATGATGATCATTGGCGCGCTGTTCGCCTGCTTTACGCTGCAGGGCCTGGACCAGAGCGGCTTCGGTCCCGCACATCCGCAGCTGTCGATGTTCATTGCCATTCTGGTGGCGGGCGTCACCGGCATGATTTTTTCGCTGCTGCTGGGCTTTGCGGCCATCAACTTGAAGGCCGACCAGACCATCGGCGGCACGGCGCTGAACCAGTTTGCGCCCGCCTTCGCCGTCGTCATGACCTGGGCCATCCAGGGCCAGGGCCTGACCACGATCTTCATTCCCAACTGGGTGCGCATCACCCGCGATACCTTCGGCCTCGCCCCGGTGGACGGCCCCAGCTTCTGGAACAACCTGATTTTCAAGTATTTCTACCTGACGACCCCCGTTGCCATCGTCCTGTTCATCGCGGCCTATATCGTCATGTACAAGACCCGCTTCGGTCTGCGGCTGCGCGCCTGCGGTGAGCATCCCCAGGCGGCGGACTCCGTCGGCATCAACGTCTACAAGATGCGCTACGCCGGTGTGTTGATCTCTGGCTTCTTGGGCGGCGTCGGCGGCCTGGCCTACACGCTGGCAGCCGGATCCGGCTTCAACTCCGACGTCGGCGGCTACGGCTTCCTGGCGCTGGCCGTTATGATCTTCGGCAACTGGAAGCCGCTGCCGATCCTCGGCGCGTCGCTGTTCTTCGCGCTGTTCAAGGTCATTGCTGCGCTGAACGCCACGCTGACCTTCCTGCCGAAGTTTGAGGGCGTCAAGGAAATTTCGAACTTCTACCAGATGCTGCCGTATATCGTCACGATGATCGTGCTGATCTTCACCTCCAAGAACTCCCAGGCCCCGAAGGCCGAGGGCATTCCCTACGACAAGGGCAGCCGTTAATCACAAATCACAGCAGGCCGCCCGGTATCCCAGCCGGGCGGCCTGCCTTTTACAAGGAGAAAAACTATGCGAATGTACGATATTATCGCCAAGAAGCGCGACGGCGGTACGCTGAACCATGAAGAACTGTCCTTCGCCGTCAACGGCTATGTGGCAGGCGATGTGCCCGACTACCAGATGTCGGCGCTTCTCATGGCCATCTACCTGCGCGGCATGACTGACGAGGAGACCGCCATGCTGACCGACGTCATGGCTCACTCCGGCGACATGGTCGATCTGTCTGCCATCGCGGGCATCAAGGCCGACAAGCACTCCACCGGCGGCGTCGGTGACAAGACGACGCTGGTCATTGCGCCCATCGTGGCGGCCTGCGGTGTCAAGATCGCCAAGATGAGCGGGCGCGGCCTCGGCCACACGGGCGGCACGATTGACAAGATGGAGGCTGTCCCCGGCACCCGCACGAGCCTGACGCAGGAAGAATTTTTCAGGCAGGTCAACGAGATCGGCATTTCGGTCATCGGCCAAAGCGGCAAGATCGCCGTCGCCGACAAGAAGATGTACGCCCTGCGCGATGTGACCGCCACCGTCGGCTGCATCCCGCTGATCGCGTCCTCCATCATGTCCAAGAAGCTGGCCGCCGGTTCGGACGCGATCCTGCTCGATGTCACGATGGGCGACGGCGCGTTCATGAAGGACCTGGACGGTGCGCTGGAGCTGGCCCGCCAGATGGTCGCCATCGGCACGGCGCATGGCCGCAAGGTCGCGGCGCTCATCACCGATATGGACAAGCCTCTCGGCCACAACATCGGCAATGCACTGGAGGTCGCCGAGAGCATGGCCGTCCTGCAGGGCAAGGGCCCCGCGGACCTGACCGAGGTCTGCCTGCAGCTGGCTGGCAACATGCTGGTGCTGGCAGGCAAGGGCGATATGCCTACCTGCCGTAAGCTGGCCGAGAGCGTCATTGCCGATGGCTCCGCGTTTGAAAAGTGCTGCCAGATGTTTGCCGCGCAGGGCGGCGACATCAGCGTACTGCGCGACGCCGACAAGTTCCAAAAGGCAAAGTACAGCTATGAGCTGACCGCCCCCGCCGACGGCTATATTTACAAAAACGACGTCGAGAAGATCGGCAATGCCAGCGTGCTGCTGGGCGCGGGCCGCATCAAGAAGGAGGACAGCATCGACTTTGCCGCGGGCATTACGATGCACAAAAAGCTGGGCGACTACGTCAAGGCAGGGGAGAGCATCTGCACGTTCTATGCCGACGACGAGAGCCTGTTTGCCGCAGCCGAGGAAATGTACCGCGGCGGCCTTGTCATCCGCGATGAACCGCCGACGCTTCCGCCCCTCGTCTACGCGCGCGTAACGAGTGATGGCGTGGAGCGGTTCTAAATTGAACACCCGGGAGGAATTCAGCCCTCCCGGGTGCTTCATTTTTACGCACTGTTTGCTATGGAATAACGGTTCAGGTATCTGCCAACTCTACCACCAATTTGGCTTCGGTGGCGGCAATGGCAAGCTGGAGCTTATTTTCTAAGTTCGTCTTTTGCAGCATATTGATGACGTGGAACTTCACGGTGGATGGCTCGATGCCGAGTTCTTTTGCAATCTCGTTATAGGACAGCCCGCGCACGAGACAGCGCAGGACCTTCATCTCGCCTTTGGTGAACTCGGCGCTCATGGCCGTGCCGATCTCCACGCTGGGCGGTGCATCGGGGAAGATATGCTCCCCCGCCATCGTGCGGCGCACGACCTCCATCAGGGTCCCTTCATCGCCGTCCTTATACCACAGGCTGTCCGCGCCCACGGCCTTGGCGCGGGCTAAAACCTGTGTGTCAATAAGCGAGGTCGCCACCACGATCTTGATTTTCGGGTGCGCTTCTCGTATCTTTTTGGCGGCGGCCAGACCGTTTTCGCGGTGTTCGGTCTGCACATCCATCAGCACAAGGTCTATGTCCTCGGTATCGCACAGGATCGGTGCCTCTGCAGCGCCGGGGATAGACACAGCCAGTTGATACCCGTCCTCGTTCTGAATATAGCTTTCAAGCAGGCTCCGGACCAGCTTTTGGTCCTCAACGATCATAACGCGTATCATCAATGCTCTCCTTATCAGGCAGGGTGACTTCCAGAACAAACACAGGCAGGGAGTGTACGGTTACCGTACCCCCTGCTTTTTCAATACGGCGGCGGAGCGAGGAAAGCCCGCCGCCTTCCTTTATCTCCGCCCTGGGCGGTGTGCCGTTGTTCGTGATGCAAAGGTGCCATGCCTGTGGCCGATGCTCGGAATCGGCGTACAATTCCGTGGCGCCCGCATGCCGCACAGCGTTGGAGGTACACTCCCGCAGGATCAGTGCGTAGAGCTCGCGGGCGGCGCGTGCCGCAGGGTACGCACCGCGCAGCTGTACGGCTGCGCCCAGCACAGCCGCCCGCCTTTGCATACAGGTCAGCGGGTCCTCGCACAATGTCGGGCATATTGTCATATAAGCGCTTTGCGCGGCGGTTCGCATCGGCAAGGCGCTCGTTTTCCTGCTGCAGCGCAGCGTGCAATGCAGCCAGACGGCTGACATCGGTAGCCATCACCTCGGTGTACGGTATGCCGTATTTGTCCTGAATAGGGCGCACCGCAAAATGGTACACTGTCCCGTCCGGGAATGCGTAGATGCGGGCGGCCTCATCGCGCAGCTGCACACCGCCGCCGGGACTGTGCAGCGCCTGCTCCAGATCTGTAAGGGTCTGCAGATCGCAGCCGCAGAGGACTGCGGCGAGTTCCTGCATCCTGTGATTGATCAGACGCAGCAGACCGTTGCGGTCAAAGTAGCAGATGGCCGCCGGCAGCGTGTCAAAGCCTTCCTTGACAGCGTTGCGGGAGATCCGGGAAATCATAGGCTGCCTCCTTCTGCCGGAAACATCGTGAAATACAAAAGCCCGTCCTCATCCTGTTCAAGCTGCATCTGCGGCAGGCCGGGCAGCGCAGCGGGCGCGTCGGTGCATTGAACGCTGCAGCGCAGTCCCCAGCCCTGCGCCGTATGCTCGGCGCAGAAAAGAATCTCCTGCAATCCCGGCAGGGTCGCTTCTATGATGGCTTCAAAGGCGTCATAGATCGCCACGGCGGACGCAGAGGAAATCTTTGCTGTGTCGGCGATCTGTACGGCGCAGCGTATATCACTCAGGCGCAGGCTCTCGGCTGATTCAAACAGGCTCAGCCGCAGCTCCGTGGTGTCGATGTCCTCCGCCTTGTCGCAAACAAAAACAAGATTGCTGCGCCGCTTGATATAGGTTCCCAAAATGACGATGTGCTTCAGCAGCCGGCGGGCGGTATCGACATCGTCCATAGCCCTGAGCGCAATCAGATATTCCTGTATCCGTGCCAGCTGGCGGGCTGTGACGGTCTCGATTTTGTCATACAGCCGGTTCTGCTCGCTCAGCTTCAGCCATTGTGCCTTCTGGGCAGTTTCCGCCTGTATGATGTCCCCGATGTCATGCAATTCCTCCTGCGTGAGGCGCAGCTCCTCCAGCAGTGCCACCAATTCGGTGATGTCCTCCTGCCAGAAAATATACCCTTTCCGGATCGGGTGGCCGTGAAGCTGGGTCGTGGCGTCCAGCTGGACACTGCCGGTGAGCGCCTGACGCAGCTGCTCCTCGCGGAGCGGCGCTGCCTGCATGGAGCATTGCACAGGCACAAACGCCCGGTCCGTGATCAGACCCTTGGCCATAGATACCTCAAACAGCGTGGCATACCCCATGTTGGATTGGATAAGCCCGCACTGGATGCACGCCTCAAAGGTCGCTGTAAAGGTCAGGCATTGCACCACGGTCATATCACCGGCAATCGCATGCATCCACGGCACATTCAAAATATGCTTGTACAGTAAAGCATAGAGGGTGGCAAAAAAAATCGGCACAAGCGGCAGCCAGAGGATGCGCTTTGTATGCGGAATACGGCAGCGCCGTACAAGGTACACCACCGTGAACACGGCACAGGAAAATATCCACAGCAGACAGAGGTAATATACGAACCGATAGGTGTAATCGGGGCTGCCCAGTACCTCCTGCCCGGGTGGGAACGCAAACGCAAGCTGATGGCAGTCGTTTGTCAGCACGAGGCTGAACAGCACCACAGGGAATACAAAAATCATGTACCGGTACTTGTACAGCGGGGCGGACTGCCCACGATCCAAAAAGAAAAGCGTATAAAGTGCAAGGGTCGGGATCAGCAGCATCGGGATATAGTACGCATACCACAATCGCCGCAGCATCTCCGGTGTCTGGGCAAAGTCATAGCGGATCAGGCGGATATCCAGCCAGAACAGCATCAGGGCGGCAGCGCCCAGCAGGCAGCGGCGGGTCTGTGCGTGCAGGATACGCCACCAGACCGATACCGCCCAGGAAAAGATCAGGATATTATACAGCACCGTGCGCAAAAAGCCGGAATACGGCATATAAAACGCCCGCATCAGGACAGCGCAGAGAATCACCCCTGCAACCGCAGCGGCTAAATACAGATTGCCAAGCCGTACCTTTGTCATAGCGTCTGTCCTTTCCAAAAAGGGTCAGCGTGTCGAAAAACACCGGCTTTGCCATATAGAGAATGTAGGGGCGACCATTGGTCGCCCGCCAGCTTGGCGCAGCAACGCGCTTTCCGAGATGGCTTTCTTACAAGGCATACGGGCACGGGCGAGCAATGCTCGCCCCTACAGGAGTTTTTCGACAGTCTGCCCAAAAGGGTATCGTGCTGCCTTTTCACACTATTATTATGACGCAATCCGCCTTATTTTGCAATAGTGTTGAAAAAAGCAGTAAAAAGTTCAAAAAAACTATCCAAATGGTGGGGGCAGAAATCGTCCGATTCCTGTATGATGAAGGTGACAAATCGTATTCTTTGCAGGGAAGGAGGGCTGCGCCGTGCGGAGGATCGTTTTGGACGCGCAATACTCTGTGATGACGAGCGCATTGACAATGGCACTGAAACACGGCAGACCGGATTTCCAGGTACAAAACGCTGGCCCTAAGACAAAGGATATTGTAAAGCTATGCCGTTCCTGCAGGGCGGATGTCCTGCTGCTGGAGGTCTGCCCGCATCCGCCGCGCACCCTGCAGGACAGACTGCTGCTGGCAAACGACCTGCGGGATGTCTGCCCGCACTGCAAAACGGTACTGCTTGTGGATGAGGCCGAATATCCCGAACTGGCCACCGCCGTGTGCCTGGCAAAAAAGGATCACATTGTCGATGATTTCGTCTACGCTTCCGTCTCGCCTGCCTATCTGAGCGCTATGATGGACACTTTATGACCAAAAGGAGGACAGCTATGAAAAAAGTACAACGAACGCTCGCTGCCGCATTGGCAGCCATGATGCTTATGGCTTTGGCCGGTTGCTCCAAGGGGGATGTGACCAAAGAGGTCAATTCCGGCTTATCCGACCTGAAAGCGCAGGCCGCCGAACCGGCTGTTGAACCCCAGACGGAGACCCCGGCAGAGCCCAAGACCGACGCGACATCCGAGCCTGCATCCGAACCTGCATCGGAGCCCGCTGCAGAGCCGGAGCCGGAAGCCACCGCCGAACCGGCCCCCGCTTCCGCTCCTGCAGAAAATCCCGATTACCCATCGGCCGCTGGCCTGAATACCCAGACTTTGGAGGCGTTTGGTTCGGACTTTACGCTGGTGCTCAACGTGACCTGCCCCGACCAGGGCTGGTACAAGTCCGCGACCAATTTCGGGGATTTCAAGCTGTTCCCGACTGATGACCCCAGTCATATCTTCTCCGGCGACCCGCGCATAACCTTTGAACTGAAAAGCGGTCTGGATAAGATCAACTACTATTACGACGACTTTGAAAATGTGGAGGAGCTTACCCCGCGCACCATCGGCGGCGTGGAGATGGCCGGACGCACCTACAAAAACGTCGGTATGTGGTGGACCGAATACTACGGTGAGATGCCCACCGGCGGCTGGCTGGCCATCAAGATCTCCGGTGTGGACATTGACCCCGGCACCGAGGGCGACACCGTGCTGAACAGCGTTACCTTTGGCTAAACACAGGCAGTTTGCCGCACTCTCAACCGAAAGGCGGGTGAACCAACCATGAAAAGACGCTGTGCCGTACTATTGGCGGCGGCGATGCTGCTGTCTGCGGCAGGCTGCGCACAGGACAGCAAACAGCCCGAACCGACCGAACCGGCCGCAAGCGCAGTGAGCGAGACCTCCGTTGAAAATGTGGAAGCCGCGGAGGAAACCCCGCAAAAGCCGCAGTCCTCCCGCAGGTTTGATGATTCACGCATCTCTACGCTGTATGATGTGGAATTCAGCTACACCGACCCCAACGGCAACAAGGACACCTATTTTTACGAGGTCCCGCAGATCGATGATGACACCGAGGGCGCAAGGAACATCAACGAGATGATCGGCTACCGCTTCGGCTATCTGGTAGAGCGCGCCGAGGACGCCCGCTCCCGCAATGATTTTATCGACACAAGCTACATCATCTGGATAAGCACCTGGACCGGCCCGGTGCTGAGCCTGCAGATCACAAGCGTTGACACAATGTACAACCGCGATGTGGGCGCCTACCATTACAACTTTGAAACCGGCAGGGAGCTTTCCAACATCGAAATGCTCGAGTACCTTGGCTACACCGACAACGACCTGACCTTAAAAGCACTACAGCGCGCCGTGGCCCAGCATTTCGATACCTACTACGGCGGCGACGACCCCACCTACGCATCCGAGCTTTGCAAGATGCGCGCACAGAGCCTGAACGGGCTGAGCGATGTATTTACCTACTTTGCCGTCTACCCCTACTACACAGGCGGTCTTATCGTCACCGTGCCGATGTACACCCTTGCCGGGGCCGGCATGATGTGGACGGACATAGATGTTTACCCCGACAAGCGGCAGGCCAGCGGCCAGATCCTGCACGGGCAGGATGAATGGTTTACCTGCGATGTGACTGCCGCAGGCGAGGTGACGGTACGCGCCTTGACCGACTATGTTACCCCTGACGGCGCTATGACCTATCAGACCATGAAGGAATGGTACGAGTTGGGCGACAAGACCGAGTTTGCGGTCAGCGGCTGCTACGGCGACTATATAAAGATGCTGATGACCAGCATCGGGCAGGACTACGCCCCCTATGTTTTCCTTCTGACCGAGAACGGCAACGTCGAATACATTGATGTCATCAGCGGCGCACAGTGCGGCACGATGGTCAACGGCGGTCCGCTCTTCGGCATCAACGGCATTGTCCGGTTTGAGACCGGCACGGCCTACGATGCGGAGTACGGCGCCGAGTACGCGACTGTGTACGGCGTTTCCCGCGATAATGAAAAATTCAACCTGATGGAGGCTGTCTGGAACACCGCTCCGCTGAGCATCCCGAGCATGGTCGGCTCCTTTGTGAGTGAGGAGACCGGCACCTGGTTTGAAATCTGCGAGGATCAGCCGAACTTCTACACCGGCGCATACACCAACGGCCAGAGGATTCCGGCCACATGGGACAGCAGCATCTCCTACCTTGGTATGGATGACCGCGGCTGGATC
>PPYF01016938.1_pt1 | contig 26530 bp, 30 predicted proteins | sample 1559871 | NCBI WGS metagenome assembly PPYF01 (sample SAMN08240021, study PRJNA423297) | Human gut metagenome, whole genome shotgun sequencing project. | reverse complement strand
TGATCGGCCGCGACATTTATGAAAAGCTGATCAAGGGCTACACGGAAAAGCAGTGGGGCAGAAAGGCAACTGAACTGCCGGCCTTTATCATCAAGCGTGTCCCAGTTCGTTTGATTTACGACAACAACTACTTTAACGACGACTACCAGGGGATTCCTAAGGGCGGCTACACCAAGCTGGTGGAAAACATGCTCAAGGATGACAAGATCACGGTTGAACTGGACACTGACTTTTTTGCCAAGAAGGATGAGTACTTGCAACCGACGCAGAAACGGCATACACCCGGGTGATTGAGCACAAGCACTTTGAATTTGGCAAGGGTGACCCGCATCACCCGGGAATACCCGGCTGACTGGCACAAGGGCGACGAGCCTTACTACCCGGTCAACAGTGATAGAAACAACGATTTATACGCTCAGTACAAGGAAATGGCTGACAAGGAAGATGCCAAGGTCATCTTTGGCGGCCGCCTGGGCCAGTACAAGTACTACAACATGGACCAGGTTATTGCTGTTGCCTTAAAATTCGTTGAGAAGGAATTCGGTAAGTAATTATGCGTGTCATAAAAAATTATCTCTACAATGTTGGTTATCAAGTTTTAGCTATTATCGTGCCACTGATCACCTCATACTACGTCAGCCGGGTGCTGAGTCCAGAAGGGGTTGGGGCCAACGCCTTTACCAACTCCATCATCCAGTACTTCATGTTGCTGGCCAATGTCGGAATCGGCTACTACGGAAATCGAGAGATTGCTTACGTCAGAGATAATAAATCTAAAATGGCAGCAACTTTTTGGGAAATTCAAATTGTTAAAACAGTTATGACTGTTACGGCATATATACTTTTTTTACTTTTTTTATTTTTTTATTCAGGTAATAAGGCATATATGTGGGCTCAGTCGATTAGCTTGGTTGCTGTTGCTTTTGATATCTCCTGGTTGTATCAAGGATTGGAAGATTTTAAACGAACAGTTTTACGAAATACTTTTGTAAAACTTGTTTCTATGGTTGCCATTTTTGTATTCATTAAATCTCCTAAAGATGTTGCACTGTATATCACCGTTTTAGCTTTATCAACTTTCTTAGGGAACTTGACTTTATGGCCACATGCAATAAAGAATTATGGGCATTTGAAACCGGGTACTAAATTGAATCCATGGCATCATTTTTTACCTACAGTAACGTTATTTGTACCACAGATTGCCACACAACTCTATGTTCAATTAAATCGAACTATGCTAGGACTTATGGTTAACGAAAAAGCATCAGGATTTTATCAGTACGCTGATAGTATTGTTAAACTAGTTTTAGCATTTGTTACGGCAACAGGGACGGTAATGTTGCCACATGTAGCAAATGCTTTTGCTAGGGGGGATATGAAGAAAGTTCACGAAATGCTATATAAATCTTTTGATTTTGTGTCGGCTTTGGCATATCCCATGATGTTTGGTGTTGCCGGAGTCTCGTTGACTTTAGCACCATTGTACTACAGTGCTAAATACGCACCAGTTGGTCCTGCGATATTAATTGAGTCGATTGTAGTTTTGATGATTGGCTGGTCTAACGTTATTGGTGCACAGTATCTGATACCCGTTAATAGGGTTAAAGACTATACGACATCTGTTACAGTTGGAGCTGTGATTAACATAATTCTAAATTTTCCTCTAATCCATCTCTGGGGATTGCAAGGTGCCATGTGGGCTACTGTTATGTCTGAAATCTCAGTGACGGCTTATCAACTGTTTGTGGTAAAAAAATCGTTAAATATCATAAAGATGTTTGGTAGTACTTGGAAATATTTACTATCTGGTGCTATTATGTTTGTTCCAGTTTTTTGGTTGAATACACACATGAAATCTAGTTGGTTGTGGTTATTAATTGAAGTGATCGTTGGTATTAGTGTCTATTCGTGTATGATTTTCTTATTAAGGACACCAATTATAGGACAACTTAAAGACATATTATCTAAAAGAAAAAATAAAGAGTATTTGTAAGATAAGATATTACGCGTGGTGCTAGTTGAAATATAGTTTCAATTTCTTAACCGAAAAGGTCCAACATTGTAGACTCTAGTGTAATGTCATACTGATATCTTAATAATATTGGCACGGATACTACGCATGCGGCTCTATATCAGCAGTTATAGTTCTGATTGCGCATGTTTTTAAATGTCAGTATGGCATTACACTAGCACCACGCGTATATGTATAACTTTCTTTATTGAAAGATTTAAAACTACAAAACTCTGGAAGAGTGTCTTGACACTGAACTTGATCGTATTTATCGATGTAGATAGTTAAAATCTACTATATATCATGCTAAGTGTTCAATTTATTCTTGCAATTGGCGGAGGAAAACTAGGTAAAGCACTATGAAAAAAATACTGATTGTTGCTAAGTCTTTAGGTGGTGGTGGTTCTGAGACTGCTATGATTGAGTTTATAAACCACTTGTCTCCAAAAAAATATGATCTATCTTTGTTGTTGTTGGATAAGGATGATGAATATAAATATCGCTTAAATAAGAAAGTAAAGCTAAACTATATTCAATTTGATAATAGCTTTTATCATTCTCTTGCCTCTATGTATTCCTTACCTGGCAAGGTTATTAAAAAGGCCCATATTAATAAGAATATTGGCATTTATGATTTACTTGCTAAGCATACTCAAGCGCCAAGTGAAAAGTATGATTTAGCGATTGACTTTTACGGATATGGTGCTTTCACTACAGCTTATTTAGCATTAAAAGTAAATGCTAGTCATAAAGCAGTTTGGCTTCATGATGAGCAAATGCCTTGGGTAGTAAATAGTCAACGTTATTTTGACGAAATTGATAAGATTTGTTGCGTATCACAGGCTATAAAAACGTCTTTTGATAAGCAATATCCTAAATGCGCTTCAAAATCGTTAGTTATTTATAATGTGATTGACAAGAAACGTGTGGTTGATAAAGCTAATGAGGGGTATCCAGATGAGTTAAATCCTAAAGACTTTAATATTGTGACTGTTGGCCGTTTAACTGAACAGAAGGGATATGATATAGCGGTTTCTTCAGCTGCAGTTCTAAAAAATAAGGGGTTAAAGTTTCATTGGTATGGTGTAGGCGATGGTCGCGATCGTGAGAGACTGGAGAAGCAAATTATTCGAGACGACGTTTCAGATGTTTTCACCTTACTCGGCAGGCGTGATAATCCATATGTTTATATAAAAGCAGCTGACTTATATATACAGCCATCTAGACATGAGGGGTATTCAGTAGCTGTTACAGAAGCTAGAATTTTGAAGAAGATAATTATAGCTTCGAATATCCCATCAAATGTTGAGCAAATAGAGGAAGAAAAAAATGGTTTGATTTGTGAGTTAAATGTTGAATCCTTGGCTGATACTATCGAAAAAGTATATTCGGATTCGGCTTTGCGGGAAAAACTTCAAGTAAATATTGAGAAAGATGAAATAGATTTTGATTCAGAAATTAACAAGATTGATACGCTTTAGAGTATATTTTTAAGGCTTTAATGCCGTTTATCCTTTCGTAGATTGTAGGAAATTATAAAATAGCTACTTAAAGAATAAATAGTAAAGCAAAGTTTGGAGTGCGTATGAGGGTTCTTCTAGTTAATTCAACCGGACTAGCAGATAATGGTATATCAACGTTTGTTATTAATAATGCTAAGCTGTTGGCAAATAAACCGGATGTAAAGGTAGCAGTTCTTGCACCGAATAATGTTGATGAGGGAATCAAAGAAAAATTAACGGAAAGTAATGTTCAATTGTTTGAAATCCCAGATCGAAATTCGCATCCTGTTAAGTATTTCAACCAAATGTTGAGAGTGCTCAGACATGAGAAATTTGATGTTGTGCATGTTAACGGTAGTAGTAATATTATGTCTATTGAATTAGCCGCTGCATTTTTTGCGGGTGTAAAAATTCGAGCTGCGCATAGCCATAATACGGTGACAGAACATCAACGAATTCATAACCTGTTAAGAATCCCTTTCAATATGTTTGTGAATATGAAAATTGCATGTAATGAAGCCTCCGGTAAGTGGCTTTTTGGTAATAAGTCGTTTACAGTGATAGATAATGGGATTTTTTTGGATGACTATCGTTATAATCAGATCAATCATGATAATATTCGAAAACAGTTAGGTGTAAAATCTAAAGATGTTCTATTGGGACATGTAGGTTATTTCAATGAGCAGAAGAATCAAGCATTCTTGCTTGATGTATTAAAGGATTTACCAGAAAAGTATAAGTTAGTGATGATTGGGGCAGGTCATGATTTCGAAGAAGTGAAAGCTAAGACTAAGGAATTAGGATTAACTCATAGGGTAATCTTTACAGGTTCTGTTAACAATGTTCCTGACTATCTTTCAGCTATGGATGTGTTTGTTTTGCCGTCTCGATTTGAAGGCCAACCATTTGTCGTCGTTGAAGCGTCAGCAAATGGTCTTCCAATAATTTTGTCAGACAAGATTTCACGAGAAATTAATTTAACTGGTAAATTAAAATTTGTTTCCCTAGACCCCAAGGCTTGGGTTGAAGAAATCCAACAGACCGCCTTACCTTCACGGGATAATGAGTCAAATGACAATATTAAACGTCTAGCTGCTCAAGGTTACGATGCTGTAAAAAATGCAGAGGACTTGTACGAGCTTTATGTTGATAGAATGAAAGAATAACCAGGCTACCATTGTTGATGTATATCTGTTCTGGAAGACTGAATTTGGTGAAATATAAGCGCAAAATAGCGTAGTATTTATCGAACTCTGTTCAATATTCATATACTGTTTTTAAGAATTGAGGGATCTTACATAGTTAAGAAGAGCTTCCATCTCGATTTAGGCAAGCTGCTCAATGAGTCGCCCTTATTAGATAGTCAATGTCTGGAAGCCTATTTACCATGGTCTGAAAATGTTCAGCCGCACTGTAAGTAAAGTCCCATAAAATGATTAATCCCATCTTAGCATTATTGCTAGGATGGGATTTTAATATACTGCGCTATGGGACGATTACCTTACGTCGTTTTACGCTTGATCAAACTTACAGGAATAGTTTGAGAAGCATCATAGACTTTTGATTTGTGAATCATAGAGAGCAAATTACTGCAACAAACATTGCAAATTGTATTAACATCTTGGCGTATGGTTGTGATTCCAAGTTCCCCTAATTTTGCCGATCCATCAAACCCTACGATTGCTACTTGCTCTGGTACTTTATAGCCTGACATTAGGGCTTCCTGATAAAGAAAAAAGCCAAGTTATCATTAATGCAAAAATTACCAACTCTCTCATGCTGGTTCAATAGGTCAGATATTTTAGCATCAAAATTATCTCTTTCAGCTTCTAAGTCCAATTCTTCTGAAGTAGCTGACATCTTAATAACGTTGGGTTCGAGTCCTCGGCATTGGCAAGTATCGCTGAAACCGAGGATTCTTTTTTCGCATATGAAGATACTAGTCCCACATCTCACCCTGGCAATCCGGTCTTCTCCAGCCAGCTGACGAACTGTCTGGCAGCTTGCGGGCTGCTTTGCTTCAAGATGGCAACACCATAGTCGGGCACAATCTTGGTGGAAAGGGGCAGCTCCTTAAGGTCGAGGTCATTAGGATCGGACACAAAGTTGGCCCAGATTCCCCAGCCAAACCGGGCCTTAACCATGGCTCGTGCGGTCGCGATATTGTTGACATAGGCCAGGCTCAGAGAATGGTTGTTTCTGCAGATCTCTTTTTGCAATTGGTCTTGCGTGGGTGGGCACCAGCGGTGATCCAGGAAAATCAGCCTGTTCTTGCTCAGCTCTTCCAAAGAAACTGGCGGAGGACCAAGCTTGACTTCGCCTGGCACGATCAAGCAATAGTAGCCAATAAGCAGGCTGTGGTAAGCCAGGTTGTCCATTCCCGCAATGATGTCTGGCATGGTGAAGATCACGCCGCAATTTTTTCATTTTTTGGACAAACGCTTACAAATTGTCCGTTGATTTAATCCGCTTTCGGGCATATCATTGATGATAGCCGCTGGCCGCTATTAATGGTAGGCAATATATAACAGGCTGGGGTAATTGATACTATCTCCTAAAACGCAAGATACGATATGTTCTATTCTGTCCGGCTTAGCGTGAGTACCGGATGGTCTGTTTGCACGTTATAGTAGCTAGCGGTTATGGTTTAAAAATGAGACAACAGTTTTTGGCGACAATCAGCCTTAAGAAAGCGTGATCCGATGTCCGAAGATCTTAAGTCGCGCATTGTGGTGAGATTTCGCGGCATATTGCAGTGCTGCTGCGAAAGATCATTAAAGAAGAAGGCATGACCGACAACCATAAGGCCAGTGACTTCGTGATGGTATTCAGGATTGGCTTGACCTATACGATGATTGACAACCTCTTCAGCCATCACCCGCTCGACTACGATGTAATCGCTGACCGGGTTAATAGTGCCTTGCATTTTACACTCTCTAATCACACTAGTGAGGAATAAATGTTCTTTCCGCGCGCCTCCCTTGAAGTGTGCTCTCTTTGCTTCAAGGGGGTGTTTGTGTGTGTGCTACAATATAGATACCAGAATTATGAACCGGGTTCATATCTGATGTGCAAGAAATGGTACCAGCTGATTACTTGTACCGAACCGGTAAGGGCGCTTAATAGGTGCTCTTTTTTTATGCACTTTTTTGAACCAACTACTCGTTCTTTCTACAAGGAGTCTTTTTCTCTTTACACGCGTGCTATAATGTAAGAGCTTCGGCACTTAGCTATTTAATCGTTTGTTTTTTGAGGAGGAAGAGATGAGGATATTTATGGCCGTATTATGGCCCATATTGCTAGTAGCATCTACTGCTATGACAACGATCAGCTATCGTAAGAAAAAAACTGGTAAGGCTGATAAAGATTACTATTCAGTTAGAGGGTGGGGCTGCCTTGCCTTTATGTCTTTGCTAGGCGTTATGATGAGCTATCTGCCGCTAGGAATTTCAAGTGTAGGGGGATGCCTCTTTATTGCCACTTTTGTTCTGATGTATTTTGCCTACAGTAAAAAAGAACACAAGTTAAAGGTACAAAAGGCAACCGCCTGGCTCTTGCTGGCCCTTTCTTTTGTGACTGTCGGTGTTGGCAGTGTAGCCGCGGAAGAATACAGTCCGCGGACCAAAGTCGTGGTTAAGTATACTGGCGCTAAGGAATACCAACAAGTAAAAGAAAAGAACGCTGCGCTGATTTCTGCCAAAAAGGCCGCCTTGTTGGCCTACGCGCCTCTGGCTAAGAAGGTTAAGAAGCTGGAAGCCCAGGAAAAGGCAGAAAAAGAAGCAGCCGCAAAGGCTAAGCGGGAGCAGGAAAAGCAGGCATCTGAAGCTAAAAAGGCAGCTGAAGCCACCCGTAGAGCCGCGGAAAAGCAAGCTGCTGCCGCATCTAGTGCCAGTGATTCAAACACTGATGACTCAGCTGATACTTCAAGTAACCAGCGCGGTGATATGAACACGGCTGACTCTCAGAAAATTGTTGGTAATGTCAACTCAAAAATTTATCATGTCCCTGGCCAGGCAGGCTACCGTATGAATTCGTCAAACGCTGTCTACTTTAACAGTGAAGAAGAAGCGCAGAGAGCAGGTTACCGGAGGGCTAAGAGATAATGAAAAAGAAAAGAATAATTTTTGCTGCCGGTGCGGTTGCTCTGCTTTTTGCCGTGACTTCTACCAAGCCGGTTGATTCCCAGAATTATCCAAAGATCACTGTTAAGAGTAAGTGGGTCAATAAGTATAAAGATAAAATCGAAAACTACGAGTCCGATAATCTTACTTTAAAAGCTGAGACTGATCTTATTAAGGATAAGACTGAGGAAGCTAAGGAAAAGCTGGCCAAAAAGCCGGGTAGTAAGACCAGCCAGACTGCGTCCAAGAAAGAAACGGCTTCTGCTAAGTCAAAGCAAACTGATCTGGCATCCCTGACTTATAGCGGGCAACTGTCTACTGAAGTAAATAACAACCAACCAGACTTCAGCCAAAGTGACCTGTCAACCAGCCGCGGTGCCTGGCAGACCTACGGCAATCTGGACAGCTTGAACCGGGCTACTACGGCCAATGCAATGCTGAATCAGTCCTTGATGCCGACTGCTAAAAGAGAACCTTTGCACTGGGATCCAACTGGCTGGCACAACAAGCGGATTTCCAGCGGCTGGCTCTATAACCGGAGTCACTTGATCGGCTACCAGCTGACTGGACAGAATAACAACCCGAAGAACCTAATCACTGGTACGGAAGAAATGAACGTATCGGGGATGCTGCCATACGAAAATGAAGTAGCTGACTATTTGAAGAAATCTTCAAATAACTACGTCCGCTACCGGGTTAAGCCGATCTTTAAAGGAGATGAACTTCTGGCCCGTGGCGTTCAAATGGAGGCCAAGTCTGTTGGCAGCAATGCGGTTTCCTTTAACGTCTATGTCTTTAACGTCCAGCCCGGCGTTGTTTTGAACTACAGCGATGGTACCAGCCGGGTACAGAATTAAATAGCATTAGAAAAAAAGTTCTCTGAAACTGTTAGACTTCACTTCTAACAGAGCGGAGAACTTTTATCTTTTATGGGCTTTAATACATTACGTTAAGTGAAGTGTATTGAGTAGCACAATTCCTACGGTGAAAAATATAATGGAAACTATCGAAAGCAATATGCAAAATTTGAAATCAATCTGATATTCCCCATCAGCAAACAGTTTCTTAATGCCGATAAACAGCATCAAAATTATCAAGTAGATGACGATTAGGTACACGCCACCAACTATGAAAGCATATCCTAGAGAAGCGCTAGACAGATTCTTTAAGTCGCTAAACAGAGTCCCAAGAATCTCGACGGAGCCCATCATGGCGAAGGACATTGCTGTAAAGATTCCTAAGATCCAGACAAACTCAGAGTAGATGCTCTTTATTTTCTTTTGTGCCTTCTTGGAGTTCTTGACAGCCTTCTCAGCCGCCTCGTTTGTGCTTTGGGCAGTGCTATTGGCTTACTTTGGCCTGGCGGCCTGTCTGCCTTTTTCCAGCAAGCTGCGGGAATATGGACCGCTGATTTGGACGCTTAGTTTCGGTATTATTTTTACGACCTTGGGCTGCGAGTTGCTTTACGCGATTCACGAGGAATATGGCTACCTGGCTTTGCGGAACATCTGCTTTCAAATTTTGTCTCTGATCCTGCTCTTGACATATGTCAAGGATGAAAGCGATCTATTGCTGTATGCTTGGACTACGGTGGCGGGCAGCGCGGGGGCCAACTTGATCAACTTTCTGAGGTTACGTAAGTACTGCACCTGGTTTTTGACCTGGCGCTTTTCTTGGCAACAGCACCTCCTGCCTATCCTCGTCTTATTCGCCAACTCTCTGGTCGACCTGCTTTACGTAAGAGCAGATGTCGCCCAGCTGGGAGTGATGACCAGCGACTATTATGTAGGCCTTTACTCGGTGGCCAGCAAGGTTACGGCCCTGCTTAAGCAATTGTTAGGTGCTGTGATCGTCGTGACCGTGCCACGTCTGGCCTGCTTATATGGGCAAAAGGGCGGAGAATTTTTTCAAAAATTGGCCCGGCAGATCGCGGATTTAGATTTCGCGCCGGCGCTGGCAACCTTGCTTGCCGACCTGGTGACTTGTCTGGCTTGTTACTTTTTGGCGAAAAAGTCGGCCCTCCTCTTGCCCAGCGGGAAAAAGCTGGCCAGCAGTTTGCTGGGCTGTCTTTATGTTTACTTGGTTTGCCAAGCTGCTTTAGCTAAAGGCCTAGGGCCTGGAGCGACGGTCTTTTGGGCAGCCCTCTGGGCCATCCCCGGCTACTTTGCGATTTTATATCTGTTTGGCAACCGGGTCTTGCTGGAATTTAAGCGCGGAAGTAGACGGGAGTAGGAATTAATACACTTGACCGGACAAGTTCTGAAAACTGTCCGTTGAAAGGGTAGCGCTTACAGTGTATGATGTGGTTAAACATGTTGGAAGAAGTAAGGAGGATTTTCCGATGAAAAAGATCATTAATGACCCAAGCAATGTTGTTGAAGAAATGGTAACTGGCCTAGCCGGAATGTACCCGCAATACGTTGAACGGATCCCTGGCACGGCTGCTTTAGTCCGCAGCGACAAGGACTCAATGACCGGCAAGGTTGGTCTGGTCAGCGGCGGTGGCAGCGGCCATGAACCAGCCCACGCTGGTTATGTTGGTAAAGGGATGCTGACTGCGGCTGTTTGCGGGCAAGTCTTTACTTCTCCGACTCCAGACCAGATCTACGAAGCCATTAAGGCAGCCGACCAAGGCAAGGGCGTCTTCTTGATCGTCAAGAACTATTCTGGTGACGTGATGAACTTTGACATGGCCAAGGATTTGGCCGCTATGGACGACATCGAAGTCCGCTCTATCGTGGTTGACGACGACATTGCCGTGGAAAACAGCCTTTACACTCAAGGCCGGCGCGGGGTGGCCGGGACCGTCTTTATGCACAAGATCTTAGGTGCGGCTGCTGACCAAGGTGCCAGCTTGGATGAGATTGAAGAATTAGCCAAGGCAGTATTGCCACACATCAACACGATTGGTGTTGCCTTGTCAGCAGCTACGGTGCCAGAAGTTGGCAAGCCGGGCTTCGTTTTAGCTGATGACGAGATTGAATACGGGGTCGGGATTCACAGCGAACCAGGCTACCGCAGAGAAAAGATCAAGCCATCTAAGGACCTGGCCCAGGAACTGCTCAGCAAGATCGATGAAAGCTTGAAGCTGTCTGCTGACAAGAAGTACGCCATCTTGGTTAACGGGATGGGGGCAACTCCACTCATGGAACAATACATCTTCAGCAAGGATGTCCTGGACTGGCTCGGTGCTAAAGGCATTAAGCCTGTCTTCACCAAGGCCGGCAACTACATGACTTCGATCGACATGGCTGGTATTTCCTTGACGGTGATGGAAATTGTGGATGACAAGTGGCTGGATTACTTGAACTACCCAGTTAAGACGATTGCTTGGTAAGGGGGAGCAAAAAATGGAACTGACGACTGAACTTTTAGACAAGTGGATGGCAATTTTTGCGGAAAAAATCGAAGCCAACAAGGCTTACTTAAGTGACCTGGACACCCCGATTGGCGATGGAGACCACGGCAATAACATGGCCAGAGGGATGTCAGCAGTTGAAGAAGCCTTGCAGACTAAAAAGCCAGCTGATTTGACCTCAGCCTTAAAGCTGGTGGCGATGTCTCTGATCAGCAAGGTCGGCGGGGCTTCAGGTCCACTCTACGGGACAGCCTTCTTGGAAATGGCCAAGTTGAGCAATAGTGAAACTGACCTGGCTAGATTGACTGAAGCAGCCCTTTTGGGGGTCAAGAAGCGGGGCGGCGCTGAACCTGACGATAAAACCATGGTTGATGTCTGGTCAGCGGTCGTACCGGCTTTAGCTAAAGGCAACTTAACTAACGATCTCATTCAAGAGGCAGTTGAAAGCACCAAGCCGATGCAAGCCAAGAAGGGTCGGGCATCTTACTTAGGTGAGCGATCAATTGGTCACCTTGACCCAGGTTCCGTTTCAAGCGGCTACCTTTTCACGGCTTTGCTGGAAGCGGAGGCATAAGATGACTTACGGTATTTTGATCGTGTCCCATGTGCCGGAAATCGCGGCTGGTTTACCAAAATTGCTTAAGCAGGTAGCGGCTGACGTGCCGATTACCTTTGCTGGTGGTACTGATGACGGCGATATTGGGACCAGTATGGAAAAGATTGGGCAGGCAATTGAAGAAAATTCTGCTGATGAGCTGCTGGCTTTTTACGACCTGGGCAGTGCTAGAATGAATCTGGACATGGCTGGGGAGTTTGCCGAGAAAAAGGTCCGCGTTTATGACGTAGCCTTGATCGAAGGTTCTTATGTGGCGGCTTCGCTCTTGCAGGCTGGTGTTGGCTTGGCTGAACTTGAAAGCCAGCTGGCGCCTTTGAAGATTAAAGGAGATGACTAACATGAATGGATTTTTAGGAGAGTTCTTAGGAACGATGATTTTGATCGTGCTGGGTGTCGGCTGCGGGGCCGGGATCAGCTTGAATAAGGCTTATGCCAAGGGGCAGGGCTGGCTGTTTGTCACCCTGGCCTGGGGAATGGGGGTAACCTTCGGCGTTTACGTGGCTGGCCAATTCGGCGCACAAGGCCACCTCAACCCAGCGGTAACTATTGGTTTCGCGGCCTTCGGCTTCTTCCCGTGGAGCCAGGTAATGCCGTACTTGCTGGGGCAATTCCTGGGCGCCTTTGTCGGGGCAGCTCTGGTAATCCTGCACTACTACCCGCACTTCAAGGCGACTAAGGCAGACGAAGGCAACAGCGTGGGGATCTTCGCGACCGGCCCAGCCATCAACAACCCTGTTTTCAACTTCTTGAGTGAAACGATCGCGACTTTTGTCTTCATCTTCACCTTGCTCAACCTGGGCAACTTCACCCAAGGCTTGAAGCCATTAATTGTTGGTTTCTTAATCATGGTTGTTGGTCAAGCTTTGGGTTCAACGACCGGCTTTGCCTTGAACCCGGCCCGGGACTTCTCACCACGTCTGGCCTATGCGATTTTGCCAGTGCCAAACAAGGGCGGGGCTAACTGGGCTTATGCCTGGGTGCCTGTCTTAGGACCAATCGCCGGTGGTCTTTTAGCTAGCGGCCTGCAGGCATTGTTGAAATAGAGAGTTAGCCAATGTCAGAATGTTTAAAGCTGCACATCTCGCAAGTTTTTAAAGATGAGGTGGCCAAAAACGGCTTTAACCATGTCAGTGTTGCCAAGATCATGAAGCAAAGCGGGATTAGGCGACAGACTTTTTACGAGAACTTTAAGGACAAGTTTGACCTTTTGGACTATACGATCAAGTCGATGATGGAAAACGATATCGAGAGCAATATCGGCTACCTGAACTGGGAAGGTATCATCTTTTTGGTCTTTTACGGGATCGAACTGAATAAAAAGTTCTATAAGAGCGTCTATGAAAGCCAGACAGAGGTTGATGTGGTCGGGGAAATTTCCAGCCATATTGCCGTTTTGCTCAAGCAGATTATTGAAGAAGAAGGGGCAGATTTTGATCAGCAGGCCAAGGACTTTGTGGAAACTTTTTGCCTGGGTCTGACTTATACAATGATTGACAATCTTTTCCGGCCATACCCGCTGGAATACGACGTTATCGCCAGCAAGGTCGACAACGCCCTCCACTTCACCTTGAATCTGTAAAATTTACCCTTGAACTCCAGCTCGAGCTCAAGGGTATTTTTGCCTGGAAAAAATCGGTTATAATCTAAGGCAGAAAGGAGTTCCCATGACCGACTACTACACATCCGGTGAATTCGCCAAGCGGGCCCACGTGTCCGTCAGAACGATCCGCTACTATGACCAGCAGAACCTCCTCAAGCCTTCAGCCAGAAGCAAGGGCGGGGCCAGACGCTACAGTGACGCTGACTTCGCCAAGCTTCAGCAGATCCTCCTGTTAAAGTACCTGGGCTTTTCCTTAGGGGAAATCCGCGGCCTGACCCTGGGGGCCAGCGACCGGCGCCGCCTCCTGGATTCCCTCCAGATCCAGCGCCGGCTGGTGGAAGAGCGGATTGAAGAAATGACCGCCGTTGAAGCCGCCATTGACTCAACCACCCAAACCCTGGAAGCTGGCAAGCCTGTTGACTGGAGCCGGATGTTGGAACTGCTCCACCGGTCAACCATGACCCAGAGTCTCAAGACCCAGTACCAGAACGCCACCAACATCTCTGCCCGGATCCGCCTGCACCGGGACTACTCCATGAACAAGGAGGGCTGGTTCCCCTGGCTTTTCCGCCAGCTGAACTTGACTCCTGGCTTAAAAATCTTAGAGATTGGCTGCGGGAATGGCGAACTCTGGGCCACGAGCCACGACCGTCTGCCGGAGGACTGCCAGGTCATCTTGACCGACATTTCAGAAGGGATGTTGGCCGATGCCAAAAAGGAAATCGGCGAAGACAGCCGCTTTTCCTATGACCGTTGTGACGCTGCCCACTTGCCCTTTGCTGACGAAGAGTTTGACCTGGTCGTCGCCAACCACATGCTTTTTTACTGCGATGACATCCCCCAGGTCCTTAATGAAGTCCGCCGGGTTTTGAAAAAAGGCGGCCGCTTCTGCGCGTCAACTTACAGCAAGCGACACATGCACGAAATCACTGACCTGGTCCAGGAGTTCAACTCCCAAATCGTCCTCTCTTCCGTCAACCTCTATGACCGCTTTGGCCTGGACAACGGGGAAGAGATCCTGGCTCCGTTTTTTGCCCAAGTGACCTGCCAGCGCTACGAGGACGCTATCGAATTAGGTCAAGCAGAACCAGTTATTTCTTATATCTTGTCCTGCCACGGCAACCAAAACGCCCTTCTCTTGGACCGCTACCAGGAATTCAAGCAATTCGTTGAAGACGAGGTCGCTGGGGGCTTCCACATTACTAAAGACGCCGGGACCTTTATCTGCCGCAAATAGCTGCCAGTTTTTTAAAAACGGCAGTTATTTTATTTTGCCTATTGAAGCTTACGTTACGTCATGTTCTATACTTTAAGTCAGCAAGAAAAATTGATTTGACTAGCTGAACTTGGAGGTTCATTACATGAAAATTATCGTTACCGGCGGTGCCGGCTTTATCGGTTCCAACTTTGTCTTCTACATGATGAAGAAGCACCCAGACTACAAGATCATCTGCCTGGACAAGCTGACTTACGCGGGCAACCTGTCAACCCTGAAGGATGTCATGGACAAGCCAAACTTCCGCTTCGTCAAGCTGGACATCTGCGACCGCGAAGGCGTCTACAAGCTTTTTGAAGAAGAACACCCGGACGTTGTTGTTAACTTCGCCGCAGAAAGCCACGTTGACCGGTCAATCGAAAACCCGGAAATCTTCCTGCAAACCAACATCATCGGTACTTCCGTTTTGATGGACGCCTGCCGCAAGTACGGGATCAAGCGTTACCACCAAGTATCAACTGACGAAGTTTACGGCGACCTGCCACTGGACCGGCCAGACCTCTTCTTCCACGAAGACACGCCGCTGCACACTTCCAGCCCATACTCATCATCAAAGGCCAGCGCTGACCTTTTGGTCGGGGCTTACGGCAGAACTTACGGCCTGCCTGTAACTATTTCCCGTTGTTCAAACAACTACGGCCCTTACCAATTCCCGGAAAAGCTGATCCCATTGATGATCCAAAGAGCCTTGGACGACAAGCCTTTGCCAGTTTACGGTGAAGGTCAAAACGTCCGCGACTGGCTTTACGTTGAAGACCACTGCAAGGCCATCGACCTCATTTTGGAAAAGGGGACGGTTGGTGAAGTCTACAACATCGGCGGCCACAACGAAATGCACAACATCGACATCGTTAAGCTGATCTGCGACTACTTGGACAAGCCTTACTCCTTGATCGAACACGTTACTGACCGCAAGGGTCACGACCAACGTTACGCTATCGACCCAACCAAGATCCACGATGAACTCGGCTGGTTGCCGGAAACCATGTTCAAGGACGGTATCAAGAAGACCATCCAATGGTACCTGGATAACAAGGAATGGTGGGAAAACATCATCTCCGGTGACTACCAGAACTACTACCAGGAAATGTACGGCAAGAAGCAAGTTTTAGACGAAAAGTAAGAGGCAAGGAAGAGAAAAAATGAAGGGAATTATCTTAGCAGGTGGTTCAGGAACTCGTCTGTATCCATTAACCCTGGTTACCAGTAAGCAGCTTTTGCCTGTTTATGACAAGCCAATGATCTACTACCCCTTGTCAACTTTGATGCTGGCCGGGATCAAGGACATCTTGATCATCTCCACGCCAGCTGACACTCCGCGCTTTAAGGAACTTTTGGGCGACGGGTCACAATTCGGCGTCAAGCTCTCTTACAAGGTTCAGCCAAGTCCAGACGGCCTGGCTCAAGCCTTTACTTTGGGCGAAGACTTCATCAACGGTGAACCTTGCGCCATGGTTTTGGGCGACAACATCTTCTACGGCAACGGCTTTACTGACATGCTGGAAAACGCCGCCAAGGACGCGGAAGCTGGCCGGGCAACGATTTTTGGCTACTACGTCAACGATCCGGAACGCTTCGGGGTTGTGGAATTTGACAAGGATGGCCACGCTGTTTCCATCGAAGAAAAGCCAGCTCAGCCAAAGAGCAACTACGCCGTAACTGGTTTGTACTTCTACCCAGCTGGCGTGAGCGAAAGAGCTGCCCAGGTTAAGCCAAGTGCCCGCGGGGAAGTGGAAATCACTTCTTTGAACGAGATGTACTTAAACGACAACACCCTGGACGTTCAGCTTTTGGGCCGGGGCTACGCCTGGCTGGATACCGGGACGATGCAGAGCCTGGTTGACGCCTCCAACTTTGTTAAGATGGTAGAAGAACGGACTGGGGTAAGCATCTCAGCCCCAGAAGAAATTGCCTACGTGCACGGCTGGATTGACGAAGACAAGTTGATGGAAGCTGCCAAGCACTACGGCAAGAGCCCTTACGGCCAGCACCTCAAGGCAGTGGCTGAAGGCAAGCTGAAGTATTAATTTTTTAGAAAGAAGAGTCAGAAAAAATGGGTCAAATCAAAGTTGAAAAGAATGTCGGCGGTATTGAAGGTTTGGCAGTGATTACGCCAGCAGTTCACGGGGATGACCGTGGCTACTTCATGGAAACCTACAACGAAAACGACATGAAGGAAGCTGGTTTTGACATCAACTTCGTCCAAGACAACCAATCAAGCTCAACCAAGGGCGTTTTGCGGGGCCTGCACTTCCAAAAGCACTTCCCGCAATGCAAGCTGGTCCGGGCCGTGCGCGGGGATGTCTTCGACGTTGCCGTTGACCTGAGAAGCGACTCCAAGACCTACGGCAAGTGGTACGGGGTGGAACTGACCGCTGAAAACAAGAAGCAGTTCTTGATTCCAGAAGGTTTCGCCCACGGTTTCCTGGTTTTGAGCGACGTGGCTGAATTCTGCTACAAGGTTAACGACTTCTGGCACCCAAACGATGAAGGCGGAATGGCTTGGAACGACCCTGAAATCGGGATTGAATGGCCGCAATTGGTTGGCGAATACCCGGGCTCAGCTGATGCTAGCGGCTACGCTTTGGAAGACGGTACTAAGCTGACTTTGTCCGACAGGGACCAAAAGTGGCTGGGCATCAAGGACACTTTCAAGTTTTAATTAGGAGGAAAAAATGAAGGTTTTCGTAACTGGCGTCAATGGTCAACTGGGCCACGACGTGATGAACGAACTGGCTAAGCGCGGCTACGAAGGCGTTGGCAGCGACTTGGCTCTGGAATACAGCGGGATCGCTGACGGCTCAGCCGTTACTACTGCTCCTTACGTTTCTTTGGACATTACTAACGCGGAAAGCGTAAAGCAGGCCATCACTGAAGTTAACCCTGACGTGATCGTTCACTGCGCTGCCTGGACTGCGGTTGACCTGGCTGAAGACGACGACAAGGTTGCGGCTGTCCGCAAGGTTAACACCAATGGTACTCAAAACATCGCCAACGTAGCCAAGGAATTAGACGTGCCAATGGTTTACATCTCCACTGACTACGTCTTCGATGGCCAGGGCACTACTCCATGGGACCCGGACTTCAAGGGCTACAAGCCAATGAACGTTTACGGGGAAACCAAGCTGGGCGGGGAACTTGCCGTATCTGAAACTTTGGACAAGTACTTCATCGTCCGGATCGCCTGGGTCTTCGGCTTGAACGGGAAGAACTTCATCAAGACCATGCTTAACGTGGGCAAGACTCATGATGAAGTCAAGGTGGTCAGCGACCAAATCGGTACGCCAACTTACACTTTGGACTTGGCCCGGCTTTTGGTCGACATGATCGAAACTGACAAGTACGGCTACTACCACGCAACTAACGCGGAATTGCCAGAAACTGCCAGCGGCTATGATGAAAACGGCACGAAGACCGGCTACATCAGCTGGTACGATTTCACCAAGGAAATCTACCGCCAGGCCGGCTACAAGACCAAGGTAACTCCGGTTACCACGGAAGAATACGGCCTCTCCAAGGCTGTACGGCCATTCAACTCACGTTTGGACAAGAGCAAGCTGGAAAAGAACGGCTTCAAGCCGCTGCCAACTTGGCCAGACGCCGTGCACCGCTACTTGGAAGCCTTGAAGGCTGACGGCTTCTTTGACTAAGCAATTTTTAAGAGCACTGGATGTGAAATCCGGTGCTTTTTTGCTTGTTTTTAGGCATATCCATCTATCCATGGTAATCGTCCAAGCGGCACTAAAATAGAGCAAGCCATAGGACTAAACAGGCAAAATATGATATTATCGGTAATAAGGTAGATAGCGCCGAGCGCACCATGCGCTAAGCATGATGCTGCTAAAAGATATAAACGCCCTCTTGGAATATGCTCTCAATTTCCAAGGGGGTTTTCGTTTGCCCAAAAATCGGCCAAAAACTTTTGTGGCAAGATCTTCTTCTAGAAAGGCGCTAGCGGTGGCATCAAAACGCCAACAGTTGCTGAAACCATCAATGACGAATACCTGCAGCCGTTAGGCCTTAGCGCTGCTGACTTGGCGCAAGCCATCCATGTGCCGGCTGCAAGAATCAAGGATATCTTGCACGGCAGCCAGGAAATCACTGCTGACATTTCACTAAGATTAGCCAAGTTCTTCGGCGTGTCAGATGCTTACTTCCTTAATCTGCAAAGTGACATTGACTTGCGGGATGCCAAGAAGCATCTTAGCCGTGACTTGTCAGCAATTAAGCCTTTTACAGAGGTACAGGCCAAAAATAAGTAATCTCTTAACTAATTTCTTGATCCAGATCAAGGCCCCGCGCATCTATCCAAGCTACAATAACCTTATCTAAATAGATGAGGTGACCAAGATGAACGAAAAAGCAAATTTGAAAGACCGGCTGACGCCAATGCAGTACGCCGTGACCCAAAACGCGGCAACTGAACCGCCTTATACAGGTGAGTACGACAACTTCTTCGAAAAAGGGATCTATGTCGACGTGGTCAGTGGGGAAGCCCTCTTTTCCTCTTTGGACAAGTACGATTCCGGTTGCGGCTGGCCAGCCTTCACCAAGCCTCTGGTTAAGCTGACCCAGCGCCGGGACCAGTCCTTTGGCATGGAAAGAACCGAAGTCCGCAGCCGCCAGGCTGACTCCCACCTGGGCCACGTCTTCACCGACGGTCCTTTGGACAAGGGCGGCCTGCGCTACTGCATCAACTCTGCTGCCCTCAAGTTCATCCCTTACGACCAGCTGGAAGAAGCAGGTTACGGCGAATACCGGCAGCTTTTCGAATAAACGAAAAAAACTGACGACTTCCTTGCTTTGGAAATCGCCAGTTTTCTTGTTTTCTAACCTAAAATTGCCTTGTCGCTGGCGAATTCCTCGCCAGATACGACTTCAAACTGGTGGAGCAATTTCTCCACTGTCAGTTTCTTCTTTTCTTCACCCTTGATGTCCAAAACGACCTTGCCGTCGCTCATCATAATCAAGCGGTTGCCGTGGGCAATGGCATCCCTCATGTTGTGAGTCACCATAATCGTGGTCAGCTTGCCTTCTGCGACGATCCGGTCGGTCGCCTTCAAGACCTTCTCCGCCGTCTTCGGGTCCAGTGCCGCCGTGTGTTCATCCAAGAGGAGAACTTTCGGCTTGACCAGAGTTGCCATCAGCAGGGTCAAAGCCTGTCTCTGCCCGCCGGACAGAAGACCTACTTTAGCAGTCAACCGGTCTTCCAGACCCAGGTTGAGCACCTTAAGCTTTTCCTTGTATTCAGCACAGAACCTCATCTAGCGCTTCTTTAGTGTAGCGACGTTGATTGGAGGCAGTTCTAAGCGGCGTAAGCAGTCCTTCAGCTTCCCAATTGCGGAGAGTTGGCTTGGCAACGTTAAGATACTCAGCTGCTTTTGATATGGACATGTATTCGCTCATCGTTTCTTCCTTCCGATCTTTTGATACCGGCATTATATAAAGAATTGGTAAGAAACGTTACTGTTTAGCATTGGATAAAATGGATAATTTTTAGCAGTCATATCCTTTTCCGGGATGCTGGTTTCCGTAGTCGCCGCGCTGGTTTTTGCTGGTTCAGTAGCCTGCTTGTTACAGCGGCTTGCTTTTGCTCATCAGCAGGAGGGGCCGTTCCTTCTGTAGTAGATTCGCTGCTAGTGCTTTCTTCAACTGTAGTACTAGAGCTTGTATCTGCCGAGCTGCTGTCACTTGCATTGCCTTGCTGCACAACAGTTTCAGTGGCCGTATCGTCAGCCGCGTGTACCAGCTGCCCGCTACCTACAAAAAAGCTGGTGTCTAAAGCGACTGCTACCAGGCCAATCGATAATTTTCGAAATCTAAACTTTTCTTTCCCGTTTAATTTGCTGTTGAAATTGGGATCGTGTTTGTGGCTCACAATTATCAGTCATCTATATTTTTATTTTAAAGCAACAATACATTATTGCAAAAAATTAGATATACCGTTCAAACAACGATATACAGTTCTGTAAATTACACTCAATTGGGTATAAGAAGAGGACTCCCTCTACTTGTAATCAAAATGAACTATATTAAAGTAAGTGCTTATAAATAATTTTAGCAAAAAATCATCGTAATAGATGATCAAATACCAAAAATAACGAATATTAGCAAAAAAACCTTGCAAACATGAGACTTTTGTCTAAATCTTGCAAGGAATTTTCACATTTTATTAAATTCTAAAGGCCAAACTTTCGTATGGCCGCAGGCTCAATTCACCTGGCAGGCAGCTGAGCTCTCTTTGGTAGTTGTCCAAAAGAATCTGGCCGCATTCCTGCAGGTCGCTTGGCACGGAGATCACGGCTTCTTTTCCATAGAAGTTGTTGAAGACAACCAACTTTTCCCCGTCCAGCTCTCTGACATAGGCAAAAACTTGCTGGTCATCCGGCAGGATTTCCCGGAAGCCGCCGGCAGAAATTACTGCTTCCTGTTTTCTTAAAGCAATCAGCTTCTGGTAGAAGGCGAAAATTTCTCCCTCAGCCAGTTCTTTTTTGACATTGATTTCGTCTTGGTGAGTTGGCAGAAGCCACGGCTTAACCTGGCTGAAGCCGGCGTACTTGCTATCATCCCAGTGCATTGGCACCCGGGAGTTGTCTCGGGACTTGGCCTTGATGATTGCAAAAGCCTCATCCTCGCTCATTCCCTTGTCCAGCAATTCCTGGTAGGCGTTCTTGCATTCCACGTCCACGTATTCGTCCATTGACTGGTAGTCTGGGTTGACCATCCCCAGTTCTTCTCCCTGGTAGATGAATGGCGTTCCCCGCAAAAAGTGGATCGTGGCCGCCAGCATTTCCGCTGACTTTTCTCGGTAGTGGACCGGATCGCCGAAGCGGTTTAAGGCCCAAGGCTGGTCGTGGTTGTTCCAGAAGACAGCGTTCCAGCCGCCGCCTTCGGTCATCCCTGTCTGCCAGGAACTGAGTAGGCCCTTCAGCTTCATGAAGTCAAACGGCGTCTTAGTCCACTTTTCCCCGTCCTTGTAGTCGACCTTCAAATGGTGGAAGGTGAAGACCATGGACAGCTCCTTTTCCTTAGGGTTGGTGTAGCGGACGCTGTTGGGGATAGTCGTTGAAGACATTTCCCCAACCGTGATAGAGTCCTCGTCTTGGCCAAAAGTCGTCCGGTTCAGTTCCTTTAAGTAGTCGTGAACCACTGGCGTATCGGTGTAGAGAGTTTTTTCTTCGGTTGGGTCAGTGGAGTCGACCAGATCCTCGCTCTTGCCAGTCACGTTGATGACATCGAAGCGGAAGCCCCGGACCCCCTTGCCCCGCCAGAAGTTGACCACGTCTTCCAGTTCCTTTCTGACTTCCGGATTGTGCCAGTCCAGATCAGCCTGGGTCGAGTCATAGAGGTGGAGGTAGTAAAGGTCAGTGTCACCAAATTTGGACCAGGCCGGGCCGCCGAACTTGGACTGCCAGTTGTTTGGCAGGCTGCCGTCAGGCTTGCCGGGCCGCAGGTAGAAGAACTTCCGGTATTTTTCATCCCCGGCTAAAGCCTTCTTGAACCATTCATGTTCAGTTGAGCAGTGGTTCAAAACCATGTCCAGCATCACGCCCACGCCGATGTCCGCTAATTTGGCCTGCAACTCTTCAAAGTCAGCCATCGTGCCAAAAAGGGGATCGATCTCCCTGTAGTTGGCGATATCATAGCCGTTGTCGTTTTGCGGGGAAACATAGAAGGGGTTGAACCAGATCATGTCTACGTTCAGCTTCTTGATATAGTCGATCTTCTCGATAATGCCCCGGAGGTCCCCGATCCCGTCGCCGTTAGCGTCGTAGAAGGACTTTGGGTAGATCTGATAGATGACTTTTTGACCTAGATTTTGCATGTTTTTTCTCCTATATTTTGCTGCGGCGAGCAAAGTCAATAAATCTGAAACGGTTGGGATTGTGGTAAGAGGCGGTCAGCTGGAAGAGGGAGGTGTCCTCTAAGTAGACCATGCTTTTCACTAAAACGGCTTTCCGGTCGGGGTCCAATTCCAGCATCTTGGCTAATTCCTCGCTCACGGTCTGCACGCTGACGTCTTTAACCGCGTAGGAAATCTTGAGGCCCAGATCGTTTTCAAAGTAGTCATATAAGGAATGTTCCGCCACAGACGGGCTGATTTCCTTGACGTACTTGGTGGAGATGTAGTCTACGTCTAAAACGTCCGGCTCACCGTCAATGATTCTGAGCCGCTTGACCTTGATAAAAGGCTCCGTGTTGTCGCAGCTGAAGTCGTCGGGAACTTTCTTGACTTCCTTGATTTCCAAAAGCTTGGTCTCCGCTTTTAGTCCCAGGGACTGGTTCAGTTCGTTAAAAGTCGTGATCCTGGAAATTGGAAAGCTCAAGCGGGAAAAGTCGAGGACGATCGAGCCTTTGCCTTTGATCTTCTGGATTAATCCCAGGCTGGTTAAGTCTTCCAAGGACTTTCTGACCGTGTTCCGGGATGCCCCGTAGAGATTGGCCAGTTCGTTTTCGCTGGGCAAAAAGCTCTTGGGCGGGTAGATCCCGTGCCGGATCTTGCCGGCCAGGTCTTGGGTAATCATGTCTTGCTTGGCAGTCATTTTTTGCCTCCAAATTCTTTTCTGCCTCCATTATAGCCGGGCGGAGGTGGCTTTTCAACATGTATGGACAAGATAACCTGAAGATAGAAACCGGAAACAATAGCAGTAATAAAATAATTTACAAAAAGTGTTGACAACTTGTATGCACAAGTATAAGATAGAGGCAGTTAAGAGAAAGCGGTTACCAGCCGCTAAGATTTTTGGAGAATGAATATGGCAAAGAAAGATTACAGCGGCCTGGCGAAGACGATCATCGCCAACGTCGGCGGCAAGGAGAACATCAACAGCTTGATTCACTGCATCACGCGCCTGCGTTTCTACCTTAAGGATGAAAGCAAGGCCAACGATGAAGTTTTAAAGGAAACTGACGGCGTTATCGACGTAATGCACGCTTCCGGCCAGTACCAAGTGGTCATCGGCAACGCGGTTACCCAGGTCTACGACGCCGTGATGGCGGAACTGGGCGGCCTGCCAGAAGGCGGCGAAGCAGCCGAAACTGCCGAAACTAAGGAAGATGATGGCAAGAACCCGGTTTCCAAAGCTTTTGGCAACTTGATCGGCTTCATTACTGGCTCCATGAGCCCGGTGGTCGGCGTTATTGCTGCTTCCGGTATCATCAAGGGGATCCTGGCACTCTTGACTTTGCCGCAATTAGGGGCCCTTTTGAACGTGAAGAGCACGGCTTATATCACGGTCAGCGCTATGGCGGACTCCGCCTTTTACTTCCTGCCAATTTTGGTTGGCTTCGCCGCTGCTAAAAAGCTGAACGGTGATCCAATCGTGGCCGCGGTAATCGGCGGGGTCCTAACTTACCCGCAGCTGGTTACTTGGGGCGGGCAGTACAAGACCATGTTCAGTCTGGGCGGTTTCAACTTCCAGTTCTTGAACTACACCTACTCAATCTTCCCGATGATCCTGGCCGCCTGGCTGGCTAAGAAACTGGAAGACTGGCTGAGAGACCACCTGCCGGATTACCTGCAGATGATCTTCACGCCGATGATTACCATCTTGCTGGTTTCAGCAGTTACCTTGATGATTACCGGTCCGGTGATCCAGGGCGTGGCCAACGGGATTGCGGACTTGATCAACTGGGTTGTTTCAGCTTCTGGCTGGATCGGGGGTCTGTTGATCGGTGCCTTCTACCAAGTTCTGGTTATCTTCGGCCTGCACTGGGGCGTTGTGCCGCTGGTTGCCCAGCAGATTGCCCAAAGCGGCCAGAGTTCATTGAACGCGATTATTTCTGCGACTATGGTTTCCCAAGGGGCGGCAGTTTTGGCTGTAGCCTTGAAGACTAAGAAGAAGGGGACCAAGACTTTGGGGATCTCCGCAGCTGTTTCAGCCTTCTGCGGGGTTACGGAACCAGCGATCTACGGGATCAACCTGCGCTTTAAGAAGGTCTTTATCTCCGGTTTGATCGGGTCAGCAGTCGGTGGTTTGATCACTGGCTTGATGCACGGGACCATGTACGGCTTTACTGGTTCTTTGATCGGTTTCTCATCCTTCTTCAACCCGAAGAATCCAAGTGACTTGACTAGCTTCTACGCCTTCCTTCTGTCCAGTGCGGCAGCTCTGGTAATTTCCTTCATCGTGGCCTGGGTTTGGGGCTACAATGATGAAATGGTTGCCGGCAAGAAGGTTGAAAAGAAGCAGCGGCCAGGCAGTGAAGCTAAGCAAAAGAGCGAAACTTTGACTGCTCCGGTAGCTGGCAAGGTGATTGCCTTGTCAAGCGTCAACGACCCAGTTTTTTCAACTGGTGCCATGGGTGAAGGCTTCGCGGTAGTGCCAACTGAGGGCGTGGTTAAGGCTCCGGTTGACGGTGAAGTAGCAGCCTTGTTTGAAACTGGCCACGCGATTGGCTTGAAGACTACGGCTGGCGCGGAAGTGCTGATCCACATCGGGATCGACACGGTTATGCTAAAGGGCAAGGGCTTTAACGTCAAGGTTGCGCAAGGTGACCTGGTTAAGGCCGGGCAAACTCTGATCGAGTTTGACCTGGACGGCATTAAGGAAGCCGGCTATGACCCAACGGTCATGACGGTAGTTACTGACAAACATGACGTGGACATTAAGTTGCCAAGCGTTGAATAATTTATAGACAAAAAAGGCGTCATCCCACGATTTGGGGATGGCGCCTTTTGCGCTTATTTAGCTTTCTTCTTCGCTGCAGATAGCGATGACCCGCATTTTGTAGCCAAAGGTGTGGTTTTCGGTAACCTTTTCGCCAGTGTGGTCGGTGATGACCGCGTCGATGTGGCCGCCTTCAGCAACGAACTTGTCGATTTGTTCCTTGACTTGGGCAAAAGTTCCTCCAAACTGCTTGGTAAATTGCATGATCTTTCCTCCTCTCCCAAAGTTAATTTAATTTTAACTCTAAAAAAGCAAGAATAGTCTGATAATTGAAAAATTAATCTGAAAAATCGTCGCTTGGCCAGTTTTTGCTTAAAAGGGTTTAGTATAAAAACTTGTGTAAATGATTGAGAGACTTAGGAAGCCTTCCGTGATAGCTCTCCATTAACCGCAGGAAGAAGCATTCATCATCTGGATACTCATACCCTTTACGTCTCTCGGTCTTAATCTTATTGTTAATACCCTCAAATTTGCCAGTTGATATCCCGTATTTGGCAAACGTGTAGATCCCTCTCAAATGGCGGTATAAGAGACGTGCAAACCAAATAAAGTGACTATTTTCAGTTGCCTTACAGATATCTATGATCTCTTCAAGTCTGACGCACATTTCCACTTCGTCATGTGAGTTGTATGCCTGATCTAGCAGGTCTTTGACGAAGTCTATTGTGAAGAAGAGCTTGTTTTCTTCTTCTTCCAATAGCTCGTCATACCAGTCTTCATTACCACCATGAGCCTTTATTTCCGGTGTATTGAATATTTGGAACTGTATAATTTTATGTGGGGCAGGGCGCAAGAGTGAAAGCGGCAGTAAAATAGCAAGAATAAGGCTTTTAACAGTCCTGTTGCTGAGCAGCAGGGCTGTTTTTTGTTTATACTTCTTGTTTATACTTTTTTATTGAAAATATAACTTTTGCTTTTTTGTGTAGACATATAGAAACCGATCATATAATGTTCATAGGTGGAAAAAACAGGCTAAAAACTCTTTTAACTTGAAAATAAGCTGGATAATTTTGCCTTCAGTGAGGATAAAAGTTTAATTCTAATTTTCTTCATTTTTTGGCTTAACATCTTTCAATAGTTGAGTATAATTAAGGGCAAGTAATGAAAATTGTTTTGATACCGATATAGGAAAAGGAACCGTATTATGAAGAACAACCGTTTAATGAAAAACCTTGGTAAAGCTACTGTTGCTGCTGCTCTGCTGGCTACTGGCGTAAGCCCAGTTCTGGCCGCAACTGAAAACAAGACTGAAGTTAAGAGCAACAAGACTGCTGCTGAATCTCCATCAAAGAAGACTAGCTCACCAGAATCATCAAAGGCTTCAAGCTCATCAGAAGCTTCAAAGAGCAGCTCTTCAGCAGCTTCATCATCAAGCA
>PPYF01115144.1_pt1 | contig 26556 bp, 21 predicted proteins | sample 1559871 | NCBI WGS metagenome assembly PPYF01 (sample SAMN08240021, study PRJNA423297) | Human gut metagenome, whole genome shotgun sequencing project. | reverse complement strand
TCGGCGTCGAAGATGCCGCATTCGTCCCGCACCAGCGGGGCGGCTGCCCCGGCCGGCAGGGTCAGGGCCATGCAGAGCAAGGCCGCTGCCAGAAGGGCAAACAGTTTTTTGCAATGTTTCATATTCCCGTCTCCCCCTCTCACAGCAGCATGAACAGGGCCGTCAGGATCATCAGCGGGATGCTGATGCCGGCAAACCACGCGGCCACCCTGCCCTTATCCACGGGCAGGTCGCCGATGAGCTTGCCGGTCTGGCCGTTCATGGCAAAGAGGAAGTCCTTCTCCTTCCAGCGGGTGTGGAGCATCCAGACCGGCAGCAGGGCGTAGTGCGGCTCGAGGGTCCGCGGGTCGATCTGCTCCGAGAGGGTCTGGATGCTGGTGTAGCCGCCCAGCGTCCCGTGGAGGGCCGCTTCGGCGCTGTGCTTCATCCGGCCCAGAGCGCGGGCGGCACACTTCTTGTCGTCCTCGTCATACCGGTCGGCCAGAAAGCCGGGCAGGTAGGCCGTGGAGAAGGGCTTGAGGGCGCTGTAGTCGAAGGGTTCGATGGCGTCCATGTGGGTGTCCGGCATCTTGCTGGAGCCGTCCACCGGCACCCGGACGAAGTCCGCATCGCCTACGCGGGCCACATCGAAATGCTTGGTGGTGGTGACGACATAGTCGCCCTCGCGGTGGCTCTCGCTGATCTCGGCTTTGTAAGCGCCCCGGGCCTCCACCCGGCCATCGTAGAGCCAGAAGGGCACATAGACGCCCTGGATCTCCTCGATGTGGTTGCCGTCCTTGAAGGCTTTGGGGAGGAAGGCCTTGCCCTTATAATACTTCTTCAGGTTCTCGATGGCCGTCTTCCTGTCCATCTTGAAGGGGATGATGTACTCCGGCTTGAGCTTGCCGGAAAGCTGTCCGCCCAGCACGGTGGGGTTGCCGCAGTAGGGGCAGGTGGTGGCTGCTGTCTCGGGGCCGCAGACCAGCTCTGCGCCGCAGGAAGTGCAGGTGCGGCTGCTGAGGCCTCCGGCCTCCCGCTCTCCCCAGACCGGGCCATTGGCCGCAGCCTTTTCGGCTGCTTCGGCGGCCTTGTCGGCCTGTGTCTGCTTCTCGCCGTAGAGGGCCTCTACCTGTGCGACATCGTAGGTCGAGCCGCAGTAATCACAGCAGAGCTTGCCGCTGGCGCTGTCGAACCGCAGCGGGCCGGTACAGGCCGGGCACTGGTAATTCGTGGTGTTTTCTGCCATCGTTCAGCCCCCCTTTCAGGCGCTGAAGGGCTTGCCGCACTCGGGGCAGAACTTCGGCGGGTCCGTGGGGTCGGCGGGCGTCCAGCCGCAGTTCGGGCACTTGGCCGCCGGGCGGGGCCTGCCGCACTCCGAGCAGAATTTTCCGGTGTTGTGTGTGCCGCAGCTGCACACCCAGCCCGCCTCGGGGCGGGGCTTGCCGCAGGCGGTGCAGAATTTGCCGGTGTTGCCGGTCTGTCCGCAGGAGCAGCTCCAGCTGCCCGCTGCCGGGGCGGCAGGGGCGGGAGCAGGCTGCTGTGCGCCCATCTGGTAGAGGGCCTGTGTGTTGATGCCCCCGGCGGCTGCGGCCTGATTCATCCCCATAAAGGCCATAGCCGGGCCGGCGGAGGTGTTCGACGCCGCGGCCTGCATGGCCGAGGCCTGTGCGCCCACCATATGGGCGGCAGCGCGGGTGGGGTCCATGAAGGCGGCGCTGCGCTGCAGCTCCTTGATCATCTGCTCGTCTTCCTCGCTGGCCTTGACGCCGGACACGCCGAGGGAGACGATCTCGATGCCGCGCAGCTTGCTCCACTTTTCGGAAAGCTCCTGATTCAGGGCCTCGGCCAGCTCGGCGGTGTGGCCGGGCAGGGACGAATAGCGAATGCCCATCTCACTGATGCGGGCGAACGCAGGCTGCAGCGCCGTCATCATCTCGGTGCGCATCTGGCCCTCGAGGGCGTCGCGGGTGTACTCATTTTCCACATTTCCGCAGACGTTGGTGTAAAACAGGATGGGGTTGACGATGCGGTAGCTGTACTCGCCGAAGCACCGGATGCTCACGTCGATGTCGATGCCTGCCCGCTGGTCCACCACACGGAAGGGCACCGGGCTGGGAGTGCCGTACTTGTTGCCCATCAGCTCCTTGGTGTTGATGTAGTAGATGCGCTGGTCGTTGGCGGCCTGACCGCCGAAGCTGAACCGCTTGCCGATCTCCGCAAAGACCTCGTCGATGTTCTTGGCCAGACCCTTGCTCAGCAGAGAGGGCTGGGTGCCGGTGTTGTAGGTGTACTCGCCCGCCTCGGCGCAGAGGTCCACCACCTTGCCCTGCTCCACGATGAGGGCGCACTGGCCCTCGGCCACCGCCACGATGGAGCCATCGGTGATGACGTTCTCGGTGCCGTGACGGTTCGAAGAGCGCCCGGAGACCTTCTTTTGTCCCTTGACGGCCAGCACCTCCGCCGGGAGAGCGCTGCAATAAAAGTATTCCTTCCACTGGTCGCCCATCACTCCGGATGCTGCACCCAATGCCGCTTTGACAAGACCCATAAGCCATATCTCCTTTTTCTGCCCGCTGTTCTGCGCGTGGGCTTTCCCTCAGTATACCACAAAACAGGCAGCGAAAAAAGAAAACCCTTGCATTTTCTCCCCGATGGGTGTAGAATACTCCCGACAAACAAATACAGGGGAGCTTGTAAACGCAGGCTGAGAGGAAGTTCTCAAACTTCGACCCTTGGAGGCTGTCTTTGGACAGCCTCTGCACCTGATGCGGATAATGCCGCCGTAGGAAGTCATAACGCTGCTTATGGATTTTTACAGGAGACGCCGCAGAGGGCGTCTCCTGTTTTTTGTCCCCGGCTGAGGGGGAGCGCCCTGAGTCTGGGTTATATGTTGCGATGGGAAGCCGTGTTCCGGCGTGAGAGGAGGCCAATGAGCCTCGACCGCTTCTTCCGTTTCTGGCATCTGCGCGGGTGCCGGTTCTGTTCGTGTGCGGGGGCGGCGGTCTGTCTGCTCCCGCATGATATTTTTATTGAAAAGGAGCACTCATCATGAAACACTACTCTGCAAAAAAGCTGGCGCTGGCCGGTATGTTCTGCGCCCTCGCCGTCGTGGGCAGCGTCTTCTCCTTCCCCGTTTTCGGCAGCAAATGCGCCCCCGTCCAGCACATGGTCAACATCCTCTGTGCCGTCCTGCTGGGGCCTTACTATGGCGTGGGCGTAGCCTTCGTGGCCTCCCTGCTGCGCAACCTGCTGGGTCTGGGCAGCCTGATGGCTTTCCCGGGCAGTATGTTCGGCGCGCTGCTCTGCGGCCTCGTCTTCCACAAGACGAAGAAGCTGCTGCCCACCCTCGTGGGCGAGGTATTCGGCACCTCCATCCTCGGCGGTCTGTGCGCCTATCCCGTCGCCATCCTGCTGATGGGCAAGAGCGCCGGTGACATCGCCTTCTACGCCTACATCGTGCCCTTCCTCGTCTCTACCGCAGGCGGCGCGGTCATCGCAGGCGTGCTGCTGGCCGCACTTTCCCGTGCAGGCGCGCTCCGCGCCATGCAGGCCAGCCTGAGCTGAGCGGAAGGAGTAACACGACCCATGTTCCAGAGCATCTTCGCCAACGTCCGGGCCCGAAGCCCCCTCGTCCATAACATCACCAACTACGTCACCGTCAATGACTGCGCCAACATGGTGCTGGCCTGCGGCGCGTCCCCCATCATGGCGGACGATGCCGCCGAGGTAGAGGACATCACCTCTCTGTGTGCCGGGCTGAACCTGAACATCGGCACCCTGAACAGCCGCACCATCCCCTCCATGCTGCTGGCGGGCCATACCGCCCACCGGCTGGGTCGGCCCGTCGTACTGGACCCGGTGGGTGCGGGAGCGTCCCATCTCCGCACCGAGACAGCCCTGCGGCTGCTGCGGGAGGTAAAGCCTACCGTCATCCGGGGCAACATCTCCGAGATGCGGACACTGGCGGTGGGCAGCGGCACCACCAAGGGCGTGGACGCCGACGCATCCGACAAGATCACGGAAGAGACTCTGGACCGGGCCGTGGCCTTCGTCAAGTCCTTCGCAGCCCGCACTGGGGCGGTCATCGCCGTCACCGGAGCCATCGACATCGTAGCCGACGGCCAGCGGGCGTTCTGCATCCGCAACGGCCACCCCATGATGAGCGCCGTCACCGGCACCGGCTGTCAGCTCTCGGCCCTGACGGCGGCCTTCTGCGCCGCCAACCCCGACAAGCCCTTGGAGGCGGCGGCGGCGGCTGTCTGCGCCATGGGCCTTGCGGGCGAAGTGGCCCACAGCCGCCTTACAAAGCTGGACGGCAGCGCCACCTACCGCAATTATATCATCGACGCCATCTACAACATGACCCCCGAGCAGCTCGAGGAAGGAGCACGCTATGAAATGCGATAAACACACCATGCTTCTCTACGCCGTCACCGACCGGGCATGGACGGGCCGCGAGACCCTCCGCCAGCAGGTGGAGGATGCACTGAAGGGCGGCGTCACCTGCGTCCAGCTGCGGGAAAAAGAGCTGGACGACGCGGCATTTTTACAGGAAGCCATGGAGCTTTCTGCCCTCTGCCGCAGCTATGGCGTCCCCTTCATCATCAACGATAACGTGGACATCGCCATCCAGTGCCATGCGGACGGCATCCACGTCGGGCAGGAGGACATGGCCGCAGCCGACGTCCGGGCCAAAGTCGGCCCCGATATGCTCCTTGGCGTGTCGGCCCACTCGGTGGAGGAGGCCCGGCTGGCCGTGGCCCACGGCGCGGATTATCTCGGCGTCGGCGCAGCCTTTTCCACCCACACCAAGACGGATGGGAGCAAACCCATGAAAACTGCACTTACCATCGCGGGCAGCGATTCCAGCGGCGGCGCCGGCATTCAGGCCGACCTCAAGGCCATGACCATGAACGGCGTCTTCGCCATGAGCGCCATCACCGCCCTGACGGCCCAGAACACCACCGGCGTGTCCGGCATCTATGAGGTCAGCCCCGCGTTTCTGGCCCAGCAGATCGACGCTGTCTTCACCGACATCCGCCCCTGCGCGGTCAAGATCGGGATGGTATCCTCGGCCCCACTCATCAAGACCATCGCCGAGCGCCTCCGCTTCTACAAGGCGGAGAACATCGTCGTAGACCCCGTGATGGTAGCCACCTCCGGCTCTGACCTCATCGCCTCGGACGCTGTGCGCACCCTCTGCCGGGAGCTGTTCCCCCTCTCGGCGCTTATCACCCCCAACCGCCACGAGGCGGAAGTTCTGGCCGAAATGGCCATCCATAGCCGCGATGACATGGTACGCGCCGCGCAGACCATCGCCGGCCGCTACGGCTGCAACGTCCTGCTGAAGGGCGGCCACAGCGACACCGACGCCGACGACCTTCTGGCACTCCGGGACGGGCAGCTGCTCTGGTTCCCGGGGCAGCGAGTCGATAACCCCAACACCCACGGCACCGGCTGCACCCTGTCCAGCGCCATCGCGGCAAACCTCGCCAAGGGCTTCGGGCTGGCGGACTCCATCGCCCGGGCCAAGGCCTATCTGACCGACGCGCTGAACGCCAAGCTCGACTTGGGCCAAGGCTCCGGCCCGCTGGACCACACCTTGGGCGGCACAGGGGTCGAAAACTGGATGCACGGCGTCCCAGACGCCGTACAGGATAAATAAAGAGCGTATTTTCGGAGGATTTCAACCATGCAGACTTACACCACACAGATGGATGCCGCACGCAAGGGCATCGTCACACCCCAGATGGAGACGGTCGCCAAGAAGGAGTACCGCACCGTCGAGGAAATCCGTCAGCTGGTCGCTGAGGGCAAGGTGGCCATCCCGGCCAACAAGCATCACACCTGCCTCGACCCCGAGGGCATCGGCTCCATGCTTCGCACCAAAATCAACGTCAACCTCGGCGTCTCCCGCGACTGCAAGGACTACAGCATCGAGATGCAGAAGGTCATGAGCGCGGTCAACATGGGCGCAGAGGCCATCATGGATCTGTCCAGCCACGGCAACACCCAGCCCTTCCGCCAGAAGCTGACCCACGAGTGTCCTGTCATGATCGGCACCGTGCCGGTGTATGACTCGGTCATCCACTACCAGCGCGACCTCGCCACCCTGACCGCACAGGACTTCATCGACGTGGTGCGTCTGCACGCGGAGGACGGCGTGGACTTCGTCACCCTCCACTGCGGCATCACCCGCAAGACCATCGAGCAGATCCGCAAGCACAAGCGGAAGATGAACATCGTCAGCCGCGGCGGCTCTCTGGTCTTTGCGTGGATGTGCATGACCGGCAACGAGAACCCCTTCTACGAGCACTTCGACGAGATCCTCGACATCTGCGAGGAGCACGATGTCACCATCTCTCTGGGCGACGCCTGCCGTCCCGGCTGCCTCGCCGACGCCACCGACGTCTGCCAGATCGAAGAGCTGGTCCGTCTGGGCGAGCTGACCAAGCGGGCTTGGGCACACAATGTTCAGGTCATGGTGGAAGGCCCGGGCCATGTGCCCCTGAATCAGGTCGCCGCCAACATGGAGATCCAGAAGACTATCTGCATGGGCGCGCCCTTCTATGTCCTCGGCCCCATCGTCACCGACATCGCCCCCGGTTATGACCACATCACCGCTGCCATCGGCGGCGCTGTCGCCGCCATGAGCGGTGCGGCTTTCCTGTGCTATGTCACCCCCGCCGAGCATCTGGCTCTGCCCAATGTGGACGATGTCAAGCAGGGCATCGTGGCCTCCAAGATCGCCGCCCACGCCGCCGACATCGCCAAGGGCATCCCCCACGCCCGGGACATCGACGACAAGATGGGCGACGCCCGCCGTGTGCTGGACTGGGACGCACAGTTCGCCTGTGCCCTCGACCCCGAGACCGCAAAGGCCATCCGTGACGCCCGCCTGCCCGAGGATGACCACAGCGACACCTGCTCCATGTGCGGCAAATTCTGCGCCGTCCGCAGCATGAACAAAGCTCTGGCCGGTGAGTACATCGACATCCTGTAAGCTGATATTTTCATCGCTTTTGCGATTTTTCTTCTCCATTGCCGCCCGGTATGAAAGCCGGGCGGCTTTTTGCGTTTTGGCGGGACGGTTTCTCTATACAAAATGAATCCGGCATGCTATACTGGATAAGAGAAGCATTTGAGGTGGTCAATTTCGTGGCAGCCACACGCCGATGGTAACGACAAGGGCATCTGCCCTGAGAGATGCAGGAGAACGCCACGCCTGCCAAATGCTTTTCGAGGGGGGACGGTTCTGATGCCGTCCCCCGTTCCTGTTTTTACAGAGGCATAAAAGAAAAACTGCACGAACGCTGAAGTCCAGCAGTCCGTGCAGTTTTTTCATACAGTTGCGCCAGCAGGAGTCGAACCTACGATGGGGGAGTCAAAGTCCCCTGCCTTACCGCTTGGCGATGGCGCATCGGTAGAAAATAGTATAGCATATTTTTCCGGATTCCACAAGAGCCGCCGGGGCTTCCGCAAAAACTTTCTATTCTATTCCGCCCGTTCCCCATCCTTGCCGGGGGACGGCGGATATGGTATACTTGCTGTGTAAAAGTTTTCTTGTTCAGCGCACAGCGCAGAAAGGAGCGTGGCTTATGGTGCACCATCTTGTCATCGGCGTTGTCTTCCTCGTCTGGGGCATTGCAGACGTCCTCCGCTTCCAGCTGCCCGGCGTGCTGGCGCGGCGGCTGGAAGCGTCCAGCGAAGAGGGCCGCCGCCTCTGGCAGCGGCTTTTGGGCGTGCTGGAGCTCATCGTAGGCGGCGTACAGGTGCTGTTCTGCTTTTTCTCCGACGACCCGACCGTCACCAGCATCCTCCTCGCCGTGATGATCCTTTCGGCGGTCTGCATCCTCGGGCCGTACTACCACTGGCGGAAACAGGAAAAAGAAAACGACACCTGACACGAGAGAGGGAGTTCACCTATGGGGCCTTGGTATTATGAAGTCGTCAGCTTTGACGGCGATTACGTCAACCTGCGCCGCACCGACATCGAGAGCGACGAGCTGAACCCGGTAGCGCTGGCGCTCCTGCCGCCGGAGATCGACGTAGGCAGCAAGCTCAAGTGCGAATATTTCCAGTACGAGATCATCGGCTGACAAACCGCAGAAAAGCCGCCCATCCGGGCGGCTTTTCTGTGTCTTCTGATTCGTTATACGCGCTCTGCCACCAGCTGGAAGCCCGCCTTGGCAAGCTCCTGCCGGATCTGCTCGATCTGGGCATTGTCGCGGGTCTCAAGGGTCAGCTTGAGGAAGCAGCTGGAGATGGGCATATTGGGGTCGGAGCCGTCGTGGAGGACGGACACCACGTTGCTGCCGCAGCGGGAGACGATGTTGGCCACCTGCTGCAGCTGGCCGGGCTTATCCTCCAGCGCGATGGTCAGGTTGGCCTTGCGGCCGCTCATAACGAGGCCGCGGGTGATAACGCGGTTGAGGATGTTCACGTCGATGTTGCCGCCGGAGATGAGGCAGACGACCTTCTTGCCCTCGATGGGCAGCTTGTGGAAGAGCGCCGCCGCCACAGGCACAGCCCCCGCGCCCTCGGCCACCAGCTTCTGGTTCTCCATCAGGGAGAGGATGGCCGCTGCGGTCTCGTCCTCGGTGACAGTGACGATGTCGTCCACATACTCCTCGCAGAGCTTGTAGGTCAGCTCACCGGGGGTCTTGACCTGAATGCCGTCCGCAAAGGTGGAGACGGCAGAAAGGGTCTGGTATTTGTGCTCGTGGAGGGAGCGGTACATACTGGGTGCGCCCTCGGCCTGCACACCGTAGACCTTGACCTCCGGCTTGAGGCTCTTGATGGCAAAGGCCACGCCGGAGATGAGTCCGCCGCCGCCCACAGGCACGATGACGGCATCCACATCGGGCAGCTGGTCGAGGATCTCGAGGCCGATGGTGCCCTGACCGGCGATGACCTGCTCGTCGTCATAGGGGTGGATGAAGGTCATGCCCGTTTCTTCCTGCAGCTCGACGGCCTTGTCGTGGGCATCGTCATAGGTGCCGGGCACGAGGCAGACCTCCGCGCCGAGGTTCTTGGTGTTCTCCACCTTCATAATGGGTGCGCCGTCCGGCATACAGACGATGCTCCGGATGCCCCGGCGGGTAGCGGCCAGTGCCACGCCCTGTGCGTGGTTGCCTGCCGAGCAGGCGATGACGCCCTTGTCGCTCTCCTCCTTGGAAAGCTGGCTGATCTTATAATAAGCGCCGCGCACCTTGAAGCTGCCGGTCACCTGCAGGTTCTCGGTCTTGAGGTAGAGCTGGCAGTCCTTCGAGAGCTTGGGGGCCTCGATGAGGTCTGTCTTGCGTGCTACATCCTTGAGGACAAAGGCGGCGTGGTAGATCTTATCCAGTGTCAGCATATCGGTTTTCCCATCCTATCTCTTTTTATCCATCCCGGCACACGGGGTATTTTTTCATCGTTAAAGACAGGACTTAGTATAGTTTACATAATTTGATTTGTCAAATGAATCTATTTCACACTTTAAGGCCGAAAGCGGAATTTGCAAACATTGTATTTGTCTGCGCAGGATGCCGACCCCGCTTGACAACCCAAAGAAATTTGACTATACTACATATAGAAAGGCGCTGTGTCTGCAAAACGACTAGCTCCTTACCAGATTAGTCAAGAGAAAATGACCGACCAAGTTGGGGAACTGTGAGGCGGTCATTTTTTCTTGCGTTTTTATCGTCATGGTTCTCATGTGCGATCGTCCATGTGATCTGAAATGTAACAAAAATTGCTCCGCCAAGAAGCGTCAGTAAAATTGCAACATCGGAGAACGTCATGAACCACACCCCCTTCCTGCCCTTGAGCATCCGGGGAGTGGCAACTTCAAGAAAAACTGCCTTGCCCGGCGCTTAGGTGCCGGTAAGGAGTCAGCCGCCTGCGTTTTAGACACAGCGCCTTTTTCCTGCCATTGCTGGCATTAGTTACAGAATAACACAAAATCCTGCAAAGCACAATACAAAGCCGCCGCCTCCCACAAAACTGTGAGAGGCGGCGGTTCTATTATTGCTCAATCATATATGGCCAGTTACTTTTTCGTTTTATCTTTCCTTGCCAGCATGACATAAATGTCCTTACCGGTCACTTTATTATCTTTATCCTTTTTCGTCTCGATGTAATAGCCAATGCCCCAATCATAGTTCTTCGGGTCTGCCAAAACCATATATTTTTCAACCTCTTCAGCGACCGCTTTTGCTTCATCCGAAGTTTCTTCATCGATTTCTACTTTTATCATCCACTTATGACTTTCTTTCAAAATCTTGTTAGTATCGTCCTTATTTTTAATGTATGACGCTTGGATAGTTTCCGCCACCTGATCAAGCGTCTTGTCATATTCGACCTTCGGGTAGCCCTCCGGCAAAATACTATTTATATCATTTGTCAACTTGACTTTGGCATCGACACTTGCTCCGCTGCCACCGCCGCCGCAGGCAGTAAGCATCGTCAGTGTCAGCGCCGCCGCCAACAGGACTGCCATCATTTTTCTGAACCGCAACATCATAAAAAATTCCTCCTTATAATTCAGGAAGCGTTCTGCCTCCATATCACAATAATACATTTTCGGGCAACTTTCGTCAATATTATCTACCCTATTTTTTCGATTTTGGCATTTTGTTAAAATTATAAGACATACTTTTTATCTCTGGGATACAAAAACCGCCGCCTCCCACAAAATCGTGAGAGACGGCGGCGCATTTTATTTTATCGCAAGTTTCATAGCAATTCAACTTTTTAATGCAACCGCAACAGCGTTGAATTGCATATCGCAAATATGCTGTTTGAATGTTGCACTAATTTCTTGCCTTGCGATAAAAACAGTGCCTGCCGGAACAGCCTATTGTGCTCTGCCGTCTGCGGCGCTCGTACATTGCCTGCTCTGGCTTCAGATCTCCGCGAGGATGGCATCGCCCATTGCGGTACAGCCGAGGCAGGTGCAGCCCTCGCTCATATTATCGGCGGTGCGCAGGCCCTTGTCCAGCACCTTGTTCACCGCGCTCTCGATGGCGTCGGCCTCCTCGGTCATGCCGAAGGAATACCGCAGCATCATGGCGGCGGAGAGGATGCAGGCGGTGGGGTTGACGATGTCCTTGCCCGCGATGTCGGGAGCAGAGCCGTGGATCGGCTCATACAGGCCCCGGGTGCCGTCGCCCAGACTGGACGAGGGGATCATGCCGATGGAGCCGGTGATCATCGAAGCCTCATCGGAGATGATGTCGCCGAACATATTCTCGGTGACGATGACGTCAAACTGGCTGGGGTCCTTCACGACCTGCATCGCGCAGTTGTCCACGAACATCTCGCTGTACTCCACCTCGGGATACTCGGCCTGCAGGCGGTGCATGACGGCACGCCAGAGGCGGCTGGTGTCCAACACGTTGGCCTTGTCCACGCAGCAGAGCTTCTTGCGGCGCTTCATTGCCGTCTCGAAGCCGATGCGGCCGATGCGCTCGATCTCGTGCTCCGAGTAGGGCATGGAGTCCACGGCCTGCTTCTCGCCGTTTTCCAGCGTATAGGTCTCGTGCTTGCCGAAGTAGACACCGCCGATCAGCTCACGCACGATGATGAAGTCGATGCCCTTGGCCACGATCTCGGGCTTGAGGGGGCTGGCCGGGGCCAGCTGAGGCCAGATCTTTGCCGGGCGGTTGTTGGAGTAGAGGCCCATCCCGGCGCGGAGGCGGAGCAAACCCTTTTCTGGGCGCTGCTCGCCGGGCAGGCCCTCCCACTTGGGGCCGCCCACTGCGCCCAGAAGAACGCTGTCTGCCGCAAGGCATTTATCCAGCTCGTGCTGAGGCAGCGGGTCGCCGTACTTGTCGATGGCCTCGCCGCCCATTGCGGCGTCGGTGTAGTGGAAGGTGTGGCCGTACTTCTCGGCCACCTTATCGAGAACGCGGAGGGTCTGCTTCACAATCTCGGGGCTGGAGCAGTCGCCCCAGATGACAGCGATATTTTTTTCTCGTGCCTCCCGCGCCTCGAAAGTAGCGGGTGCTTTTCTGGTTCTCTTTTGGCACGCAAAAGAGAACTTAGCCTTACCGAAAGAGCAATTTGACCCGCGCTACAAGCGCGTGAAGCCGTTCATAAGAAAACTTAACCCCACGAAACCGTGCCGCCGCAGCAAAAAACTTTACTTTTTCGTCAGCGACTTCATCAAGCCGCCATCGGCGATGATCTTCTGGATGAAGGGCGGGAAAGGCTCAGCCTGAAAGGTCTTGCCGGTGGTCTCATCGGTGATGACGCCGGTGTCGAAGTTCACGCTGACGGTGTCCCCTGCACCGATGGCGTCCACAGCCTCGGGGCACTCCATGATGGGCAGGCCGATGTTGATGCTGTTGCGGTAGAAGATGCGGGCAAAGCTCTTGGCGATGACGACCGAGATGCCTGCGGTCTTGATGGCCAGCGGCGCGTGCTCACGGGAGGAGCCGCAGCCGAAGTTCCAGCCGCCCACCATGATGTCGCCCTCCTTCACCTTGTTGATGAAGTCCTTGTCGATGTCCTCCATGCAGTGTGCGGCCAGCTCCTTGGCGTTCTGGGTGTTCAGGTAGCGGGCCGGGATGATGACATCGGTATCCACGTTGTCCGGGTATTTAAAAACAGAACCGTTTGCGTTGTTCATGGGTGACTCTCCTTTTCTCAGACCGTGCGGGGGTCGGTGATATAGCCGGTCAGTGCGCTGGCGGCAGCGGTAGCGGGCGATGCCAGATACACCTCGCTCTTGACATGGCCCATACGGCCCACGAAGTTGCGGTTGGTGGTGGAGACACAGCGCTCGCCCTCGGCGAGGATGCCCATGTAGCCGCCAAGGCAGGGGCCGCAGGTGGGGGTGGAGACGATGCAGCCCGCGTCGATGAAGGCCGTCGTCCAGCCGCGCAGGATGCACTCCTTATACACGGCCATGGTGGCGGGGATGATGATGCCGCGCACGCCCTTTGCGATGTGCTTGCCCTTCAGGATGTTGTAAGCGGCCTCCATATCCTCGAGGCGGCCATTGGTGCAGCTGCCGATGACCACCTGATCGATCTTGATGTCCTTTCCCTCGCTGGCGGGGTGGGTGTTCTCGGGCAGATGGGGGTAGCTGACGGTGGGTTCGAGGGCCGACAGATTGATCTCAATGACCTTCTCATACTCGGCGTCCGGGTCGGCCTCGTAGAACACCGGCTCCCGCTGGCTGCGGCCCTTGAGGTAGGCCTTGGTCACGTCGTCCACCGGGAAGATGCCATTCTTTGCACCCGCCTCGATGGCCATGTTGCAGATGCTCAGGCGGTCATCCATCGACAGCGAGGCGACGCCCGGGCCGGTGAACTCCATCGACTTATACAGCGCACCGTCCACACCGATCCTGCCGATGATGTGGAGGATGAGGTCCTTGCCGGACACCCGCGGGGGCAGCGTTCCGGTCAGGACGAACCGGATGGCAGCCGGCACCTTGAACCATGCCATGCCGGTGGCCATGCCGGCCGCCATATCGGTAGAGCCGACACCGGTGGAGAAAGCGCCCAGTGCGCCGTAGGTGCAGGTGTGGCTGTCTGCGCCGATGACGCAGTCGCCCGCCGTCACGATGCCTTTTTCGGGCAGCAGCGCGTGCTCGATGCCCATCTGACCCACATCATAGAAGTTGAGGATGTCGTACTTGTTGGCAAACTCGCGGCACTGCTTGGACTGGGTCGCGCTCTTGATGTCCTTGTTGGGCACGAAGTGGTCGAGAACGATGGCGATGTGCTCCTTGTCGAACACGCCGTCAAAGCCTGCCTTCTCGAACTCGTTGATGGCCACCGGTGTGGTGATGTCGTTGCCCAGCACGATGTCGAGCTTGGCGTTGATGAGCTGGCCCGCCTTGACCTCGGCGAGGCCCGCGTGTGCGGCCAGAATTTTCTGCGTCTGGGTCATTCCCATGATGGTACTCTCCTTTTTATCCTTCAGGCGGCTTGCCCTCTCCGTCATTGCTTCGCAATGCCACCTCTCCCAAAGGGAGAGGCTTTTGGCTTCCCCTTTGGGGGAGCTGACGCCGGAGGCGGCTGAGAGGGCAAGGATGCTGCCCCTTATTTACTCTCTTTACTTATTATTGATGGCACTCACCAGCGCGTGCACACCGGCGACGATGATGTCGGTATCGGTGCCCGCACCCCATGTGACGGTGCTGTCGCCCCACTCGAGGCCCACATAGGAGGCTGCGCGGGAGGTAGAGCCTTCGTCAAGGCTGTGCTCCGAATACGTTTCCAGATGGAACTCCATACCGGTGGCGCTCTGGATGGCGTTGGCCACTGCCGCCCTTGCCGCTCTGGCTGTTGATGCGGATGACGTCGGCGTCGTAGGTGCGGCCGATGTCGTGGGGGTCCACCGGGATGTAGGGGCAGGTCCAGCGGTGGTCGCCCTTCTCCTTGCGGTAGGCCATTCCCTTTGCGATGGCGTCCTGATGGCTGCCCGAGAAGGCGGCAAAGACCAGCTGACCGGCGTAGGGAGTGCGCTCATAAATGTGCATCCGGGTAACACGCTCGTAGGTGGCGCAGATGGCAGGCATATCGGAGAAGTCCAGCTTCGGGTCTACGCCGTGGCTGTACAGATTCATAGCGAGGGTCACAGCGTCCACATTGCCGGTCCGCTCGCCGTTGCCGAAGAGGCAGCACTCCACCCGCTGTGCGCCTGCCAGAACTGCCAGCTCCGCGCAGGCCACGCCGGTGCCGCGGTCGTTGTGGGGGTGGGTGGAGATGATGACGCTGTCGCGGTACTTCAGGTGCTTGTCGCAGTACTCGATCTGGTTGGCGTAGACATGGGGCATACTCATCTCCACCGTGACCGGCAGGTTGATGATCATGGGGCGGTCGGGGGTGGGCTGCATGATGTCCAGCACCGCATTGCAGACCTCCACAGCGTAGTCCACCTCGGTACCCGTGAAGCTCTCGGGGCTGTACTCGAAGAGGAAATTGCCCTCGTACTCCTCGCTCAGCTGCTTGACCAGCTTTGCGCCGTCCACGGCGATCTGCTTGATCTCCTCCTTGGACTTATGGAACACCTGCTCACGCTGGGCGACAGAGGTAGAGTTGTAGAAGTGGATGAAAAGGACGAAATCCCCTGAGAGACGAGAGCCTGTAATTTCTGTTACAGGGCACCCGTGGTACCACTCTCTTTGCTGTGCTCAACACACAGCCGCTCTGCACGATCGGCTTTTTGGGGCGAATCGCTGCCCGGATAACGGTGGGCTTCCGTCAGGGCCTACTGTCTGCTTCAGCCCTGCCGCTCAGGGGCCAGTAACCGAAACCCTCTGCACCGCCTTGCACCACCCGGCGGCTCTCTGCACGCAGAAGAAGATCGTTTTTTCCCCGTCAACGCATTTGCGCTTTGTTCAAAGTGACCTCATTTTAGCAAAACCTGCCGCCCCTGTCAAGAAGTTTGCCTCATGACGAAGCTGAAACGATTTCATGTGAGCGGCGGTGAAATTTTCCAAAATTTGCGTTTCTCCCCGCTCAGGTCTCCACGCCCTCGAACTGGCTGTTGTAGAGCTTGGCGTAGAAGCCGCCCTGTGCCAGCAGCGTGTCGTGGTCGCCCTGCTCCACGATGTGGCCGTCCTTCATCACGAGGATGACGTCGGCCTCCCGGATGGTGGACAGGCGGTGTGCCACGATGAAGCTGGTGCGGCCCTGCATCATCCGGGCAAAGGCCGCCTGAATGCGCACCTCGGTGCGGGTGTCGATGGAGGAGGTGGCCTCGTCGAGGATCAGCATCGGGGGCAGGCAGAGCATCACGCGGGCGATGCAGAGCAGCTGCTTCTGGCCCTGACTGATGTTGCCGCCGTCCTCGGCGATGACGGTGTCATAGCCCTCGGGCAGGCGGCGGATGAAGCTGTCGGCGTGGGCGGCCTTGGCTGCGGCCACCACCTCGTCGAGGGTGGCGTCCGGCCTGCCGTAGGCGATGTTCTCCCGCACCGTACCGGCCCGCAGCCAGGTGTCCTGCAGCACCATGCCGTAGCTGCCCCGCAGGGAGGCGCGGGTCACATTCCGGATGTCGGTGCCGGAAACTTTGATGGCACCGCCGTTGACGTCATAGAACCGCATGAGCAGGTTGATGAGGGTGGTCTTGCCGCAGCCGGTGGGGCCGACGATGGCGATGCGCTGGCCGGGCCTGACGTCCAGAGACAGCCCCTCGATGAGCGGGCGGTCGGGCAGGTAGCGGAAGGAGACGTCCTCGATCTGGACGTGGCCGTCCGGCTCGAGCCGGACAGCGTTTTCCACCTCGGGGCACTGGTCCTCGGCGTCCAGCAGCTCAAACACCCGGGCCGCGCAGGCCAGAGCGTTCTGCAGCTCGGTCACGACGCCGGAGATCTCGTTGAAGGGCTTGGTGTACTGGTTGGCGTAGCTCAGGAAGATGCTCAGCTGGCCGATGGAGATGCCGCCAGCTACCGCGTAGAGCGCACCCACAAGGCCGACGCCTGCGTAGACGATGTTGTTGACGAAGCGGGTGGCGGGGTTGGTCAGGCTGGAGAAGAAGATGGCCTTCAGGCTCACGTCCTGCAAGCGGCCATTCACCTCATCGAAGGCCGCAAGGCTCTGCGCCTCATGGCCGAAGGCCTGCACGACCTTCTGGCCCTCGATCATCTCGTTGACGAGGGCGGTCTGCTCGCCGCGGACAGTGCTCTGGCTCTGGAAGTAGCCATAGCTGCGCTTGGCGAGGAAGCTGGCCACCACGAGGCTCAGGGGGGTGATGCAGACCACCACCAGCGTGATGGGCACGTTCTGCCGCAACATGAACAGCAGGGTGCCGAGGATGGTCAGCACGCCCGAGAACAGCTGGGTGAAGCCCATCAGCAGGCCGTCGGCGAAGGTATCCACGTCGGCCACCATCCGGCTCACGATGTCGCCGGAGGGGTGGCTGTCGAGGTAGGAGAGGGGCAGGGTCTGGATCTTCCGCATGGCGGCGTTTCGCAGGTCGCGGCTGACCGCGAAGGTGATGCGGTTGTTGCAGACGCTCAGCAGCCACTGCGCAAAGGCGGCGGTCACGGCCACAGCCACGATCTCATACACGATGCGCAGCACGCCCGCGAAGTCCACGGCCCCCTTGCCCAGCATCATATCGATGGCGTCGCCGCAGAGGATGGGGATATACAGCTGGGCCGCGACGCTCACCGCCGCCACGATGAGGCTGCACCCCACAAAAAATCCGTAGGGCCTGATCTTCTGGAGCACCCGGGTCATGGTGGCCTTCTGCTGCTCAGGGGTCAGCCTGCTTTTTGCTTTTGCACTCATTTCTGCGCATCCCCTTTCTTGAACTGGCTCTCGTAAATTTCACGATAGACCGGGCAGCTGTCCAGCAGCTCGGCGTGACGGCCAAGGCCCACCATATGGCCGTCGTCCAGCACGATGATCTGGTCTGCGTGCTGCAGACTGGCGGCACGCTGGCTGACGATGAAGACAGTCAGAGCGCCCGGCAGCGCGGCCAGCGCCTTGCGCAGGGCCGCGTCGGTGGCGTAGTCCAGCGCGCTGGCGCTGTCGTCGAGGATGAGGATGTCGGGCCTGCCCACGAGGGCGCGGGCGATGGTCAGGCGCTGCTTCTGGCCGCCGGAGAGGTTTCGTCCCCCCTGCTCCACCGGCTCATCGAGGCCGAGGGGCTTGGACCGGACGAACTCCGCAGCCTGCGCCGTCTCCAGCGCGGCCCAGAGGTCAGCCTCGGAGGCGTTCTGGTTGCCCCAGAGCAGGTTCGAGCGGAAGCGGGGGATGAGGCTGATGAGGCTGGATTTGCCGCTGCCGGTGCCGCCGATGACGCCGATGGTCTGGCCGCGCTTGGCCGTGAAGCTGATGTCGGAGAGGCTGGGTGCGCCTGCGCCCTGATAGGTCAGGCCCACATGGTCGAAGCGGACGGCGTCGCCGGCCTTTTCCGCCGGGACTTCACCGGCAGGCTCCCGCGGGAACTCCATGCCCGGCTCGGTGTCCAGCACGGCCTGCACACGGCCTGCACAGGCCAGCGCCTTGCTCACCTGCACGATGAGGTTGGCCAGCTTGACCAGCTCGATCAAGATCTGGTTCATATAGTTGACCAGCGCGATGACGTCGCCGGAGGCCATGCCCCCGATGTTGATCTCGATGCTGCCCACATACAGCAGCGCCACGATGGCGAGGTTGATGATCACATAGGTCAGCGGGTTCATCAGGGCGGAGATGTGGCCGACGTGGAGCTGCATCTTCGTCAGCAGCTCGTTGGCGTCCTCGAAACGGTCCACCTCGGTCTTCTCCTTGTCGAAGGCGCGGACGACGCGGACGCCGGTGAGGTTCTCGCGGGTCAGGCCCAGCACGCGGTCGAGCCGCGCCTGCACCGCCTTATACAGGGGTCGGGTGATGACCATGACGCCGAAGACCACGACGCTCAGCAGCGGGATGGCCACCACGAAGATGAGGGCGGCGCGGAAATTGACCGTAAAGGCCATGACCATCGCGCCGAACACCACGAAGGGACTGCGCAGGAACAGCCGGAGGAAGAGGTTCAGGCCGCTCTGCACCTGATTGACGTCGCTGGTCATCCGGGTGATGAGGGTGCTGGTGCCCATGGTGTCCATCTCGGTGAAGCTCAGGCACTGGATGTGCTCAAACAGCGCGTGGCGCAGGCCGGTGGAGTAACCCACCGCGGCCTTGGCCGAGAAATACTGGGCGGTCAGGCTGCAGACAAGGCCCACGAAGGCCAGCAGGAGCAGGATGCCGCACCGCACGAGGATGTAGCGGAAGTCGTGGGCCGCGATGCCCACGTTGACGATGTCGGCCATCACAAGCGGCACGAACAGGTCAAAGGTGGCTTCCAGCATCTTGAAAAGCGGCGCAAGCACGCTCTCGCGCTTATAGCCGCTGAGGTAGCGAAGCATTTTATTCAAGGCTCGATTCTCCCTTTCTCTGATGTATTTCAGTCAAAACAGTTTTTATTATAGCGCATTCCAAACCAGAATGCCATGTTTCCGATTGAGAAAAACGGAAAATCCTGCTATACTGGAAAGGAATCTCAAACGAAAGAATGGTGGATGCTATGGCAAAGGATGGAACAGCACGGCTGCGGCTGCGCCCGGTGGGCGCGGCAGACCGCAAAAAGCTGCCGGAGTATGGGCCGCTGGGCACAGGCTGCCCCGCCGTGGAGCGGGCAGTGGCTGCGCTTTATAAGGGCCAGAACGAGGAGAGCTTCTGGGCGCTGATGAACGCCATCAACTACGCCCTCGAGCTGGACACCCGGGTGCTGGTGCCGCTGGAAGCCTCGTCCGACCAGCCGGACGGCGCGGCCCCGTGGGCCGAGCACCCCGTCCCGGCGGAGAAGGCCAAGGACCTGCCGTTCTGGACCCTGCACACCCAGAAGGGCCGGTGCTATCTGCCCCTCTTCACCTCGGTGCGGGCGGCGGAGGCCGACAAGGGCACCGCCAGCCGCCCTATGGCCGAAATGCTTCTGTCTGCCGCCATGCAGTCGGCGCTGGACTCCGACCGCATCGACGGTGTGGTCATCGACCCATGGACAAGCTCGGCCACGCTGGACTGTTCGCTCCTCAACGGCCTGCTCCATGCCGGCCACGACACCAGCGAGCCGGGCGAAGAGGAGCTGCGGGCCGGGAACCGGGCCATGGCCGAGGGCCGCTGGGACGACGCGATGCACTTCTATCAGCTCTCCGCCGAGGAGGGCTGCGCCGAGGGCCTCGCCATGATGGGCGAGCTGCTCTACGAGGGCAAAGGCTGCCGCAAAAGCCCCGCGCAGGCCCGGAAGTTCTGGAAAAAAGCCGCCGATGCCGGAGACGTAGCCGCATGGGTGGCGCTGGGCGACGACGCCATGGTACAGGGCAAGGGCGTGGGCGCAGCCCTGCGGGCCTACCGCAAGGCCCAGAAGCTCTGCGCCTCCACCCCCGACGTTGCCTATATGCCGCAGGTCTGCCTCCGGGTGGCCCAGTATGAGACGCAGTATATCTCCCGCAAGCAGGCGCTGGCCCAGCTGGCCGAGGCAAAACAGGGCTTCCTCATTCGCCAAAAGGAGGGCGACGAGACGGCCCGGAGCTGGCTGGATGAGACCGAGCGCGTCATCCGCCAGCTGCTCGAGAAGGAGTCGGGCTGAAACACAAAATCTTTACAAATGCTCCAAGGAATCGTCATACGGAACCGATATGATACCTATGAGAAAATATGCGCGTCGCAAAAACAGAGAGGACGACCAGAATGAGCAAAGTGATCGGTATTGACCTTGGCACCACCAACAGCTGCGTAGCCGTGGTGGAGGGCGGCAAGCCCGTCGTTATCACCAACGCAGAGGGCGAACGCACCACCCCCAGTGTGGTGGCGTTTACCAAGGACGGCGAGCGGCTGGTGGGCGGCGCGGCCAAGCGCCAGCTCGCCGCCAACTCCGGACGGACGGTGTCCAGCATCAAGCGGCATATGGGCAGCGACTACCGCGTCCACATCGACGGCAAGGACCTGACCCCGCAGGAGATCAGCGCCATGATCCTGACCAAGATCCGCCGCGACGCCGAGAGCTATCTGGGCGAGCCGGTGACGGAGGCCGTCATCACCGTCCCGGCCTACTTCGACGACAGCCAGCGCAAGGCCACGCAGGACGCGGGCCGCATCGCGGGCCTGAACGTCCTGCGCATCATCAACGAGCCGACCGCCGCAGCCGTGGCCTACGGACTCGACAACGAAGCACCCCAGAAGATCCTGGTCTACGACCTCGGCGGCGGCACCTTCGATGTCTCCATCATCGAGATCGAGGACGGCACCTTCACGGTGCTGGCCACCGGCGGCGATACTCGTCTGGGCGGTGACGACTTCGACCAGCGCATCGTGGAGTATGCGGTGGCCGAGTTCAAGAAATCTGACCGCATCGACCTTTCCCGCGACCCCGCCGCCATGGGCCGCCTGAAGGAAGAGGCTGAAAAGGCCAAGAAGGAGCTGTCCAGCGCCCTCTCGGCCCAGCTCAATCTCCCCTTCATCGCGGTGGGCAAGGACGGCCCCCACCACCTCGACCTGACCCTCTCCCGCCCCCAGTTCGAAATGATGACCGGCGACCTGCTGGCCCGGACCGTGGCCCCTGTGCAGAACGCACTGCGGGACGCCGGCATCTCGGCCTCCCAGCTGGGCAAGGTGCTTCTGGTGGGTGGCAGCACCCGGATGCCTGCCGTTGAGCGTCAGGTAAAAGAGCTGCTGGGCTGTGAGCCGAGCCACAGCCTCAACCCCGACGAGTGCGTGGCGATGGGTGCCGCCGTACAGGGCGGCCTGCTGCAGGGCGGCGGTAAGCTGGCCGGTGCCACCGGTGCAGCAGCGCAGGGCCTCGTGCTGATGGACGTCACCCCTCTGACCCTCTCCATCGAGACGCTGGGCGGCGTCGCCACCCCCCTCATCACCCGCAACAGCATGATCCCCACCCGTAAGAGCCAGCTCTTCACCACGGCCCGCCCCATGCAGACCAGCGTGGAGATCAACGTCCTGCAGGGCGAGCGGCATTTTGCCCGGGACAACAAGAGCCTCGGCAAGTTCAAGCTGAACGGCATCCGGGCCAGCTTCTCGTCCAAGCCTCAGATCGAAGTCACCTTTGACATCGACGTCAACGGCGTGGTCAAGGTGTCGGCCAAGGATCTCGGCACGGGCCGGGAGCAGAACATCACCATCACCGGCAGCACCAACCTCTCGGAGAATGAGATCCAGCGCGCCATGGCGGACGCCGCCGCCTACGAAGCCGAGGACAGCCGCCGCAAGGAGCGTCTCGCCCTCCACAATCAGGCCGAAGTGCTGGCCTATAAGGTAGACGAAGCCCTCTCGAAGTGCAAGAAGGAGCTGGACAAGGAGGAGAAGAACCGCATCAAAGCCGATGTGGCGAACCTCCGCCGCTGCCTGCGGAAGGACAAGCCCGAGAAGATGAACGAGACGGAGGAAGCGAACCTCCGTCAGGCCAAGAGCCAGCTGGAGGCCAGTGCAAACCACCTGATGCTCCTCTACGCCTCGGAGCAGGGCGGGAGCGGCCCGGACGATACCATCTGAACACACAAGAAGGCCCGCTGCGATGAATGCAGCGGGCCTTCTTGCTGTTCGTATCAGTGGAAAAGAGGAGAGAAAACGGTTCGTTTGCGGCTCAGCGACCGACGATGAGGTCGCGGCGGCTGCGGAAGCCCACGGTGAGGCGGGCGCTGCTGCCGAGGTGGCGCAGGGTCACTTTGGTGCCGGACTTCTGGCCCTCGCACAGGAGGGTCAGGTTCAGGGTGGTGGAGGTCTTGCCGGTCTTGAACACCAGCGTGCTCACACCCTGATCCAGCAGGGCCTGCATATCGAGGATGGTGGCCCGGAAGGTGGCATTGTCATCCGGAGCGTCCAGCGTCAGCACCTGGCCCTCCTGACGGGCGGTATAAAGCACCTGCTTGCCCAGCAGACCCTTGACGGTGTAGCGGGCCTCGTGCTTTTCCTCCGCTGCGTCGGAGATCATCATGACATTGCCCTGAATGGGATTCTCCACCGGGGAGGCGTAGCCGCCGTAGTTGGGGTCTACCTCCCCCACCGGAACGTCGGAGTGGAGGGCGATGTCGCCCTGCGTCATGACGCTCTCGGCCTGCGGGGGCAGATAGCCCGCGACGACTGTGTCATCGGCAGCGAAAGCGCCCACGCTCATTGCAGCGGTCATGGTCAGCAGAGCGGCCGCAGCAGCGGCACGGCGTGCAGTGTTCTTGTTCAGTCTCATATGTCGTATCCTCCTGTAGGGGGATGACCTCTCCGTCAGCGCTGACGGAGGGGTTTTCCCAAATTACTATCTTATTTGCGACACGGCGCATCAGAAAACCGCCGTATCTGTAATGAATACGGATACGGCGGTCAGATTATTGCAGCACTTTCCTTTTATTTTTCATCTGAGGCTTTTTCTTCGAGGATGGCCATGAATTCGTCGCCGGTGATGGTCTCCTTCTCGTAGAGGTACTTTGCCAGCTCGTCGAGCTTGGCCCGGTTGTCGGTCAGGATCCGGATGGCCTTTTCGTGCTGGGCCTTCACCAGTTCCACGACCCTCTGGTCGATCTCCCTCTGGGTCTGGGCCGAGCAGGCCAGCGAGGTGTCGCCGCCCAGATACTGGTTGTTCACCGTCTCAAGGGCCACCATGTCGAACTCCTTGCTCATGCCGTAGCGGGTGAGCATGGCGCGGGCCAGCTTGGTGGCCTGCTCGATGTCGTTGGATGCACCGGTCGTGACCGACTGGAAGGCCACCTCCTCGGCGGCACGACCACCGGTGAGGGTGGCGATCTTATTTTCCAGCTCTTCCTTGGTCATGAGGTAGTGGTTGCCCTCTTCGACCTGCATGGTATAACCCAGCGCACCCGAGGTGCGGGGGATAATGGTGATCTTCTGGACGGGAGCGGAGTGGCTCTGGAGCGCCGCCACCAGCGCATGGCCGACCTCATGGTAGGCCACGATGCACTTTTCCTTGTCGGTGAGGATGGAGTTCTTCTTTTGGTAGCCTGCGATGACCACCTCGATGCTCTCCTCAAGGTCAGCCTGCGTCACGCTCTTGCGGCCCGAGCGGACAGCCCGCAGAGCGGCTTCGTTGACGATGTTGGCCAGCTCTGCGCCGGAAGCGCCGGAGGCCATCCGGGCCACGGTGTTGAAGTCGATGCCGGGGGCAAGCGCCACCTTCTTGGCATGGACCTTCAGGATCTCCTCGCGGCCCTTGAGGTCGGGCAGCTCGACCGGCACACGGCGGTCGAAGCGGCCGGGACGGGTCAGGGCGGGGTCGAGGGAGTCCGGGCGGTTGGTGGCCGCAAGGATGATGACGCCGGTGTTGCCCTCAAAGCCATCCATCTCGGTGAGCAGCTGGTTCAGGGTCTGCTCCCGCTCATCGTTGCCGCCCAGCTGGCCGCTGTTGCGCTTCTGGCCGATGGCGTCGATCTCATCGATAAAGACGATGCAGGGGGCCTTTTCCTTCGCCTGCTTGAACAGGTCGCGCACCTTGGAGGCACCCATGCCCACGAACATCTCCACGAACTCCGAGCCGGAGATCGAGAAGAATGGCACATTGGACTCACCGGCCACAGCTTTTGCCAGCATGGTCTTGCCGGTGCCCGGAGGGCCGACGAGGAGGATGCCCTTGGGCATGGAAGCACCGATCTCCTCGTATTTCTTGGGGTCGTGCAGATAATCGACGATCTCCTGCAGATTCTCTTTGGCCTCGTCCTCGCCGGCCACATCCGCGAAGCGGATGCCGTGGGTGGACTGGACATAGACCTTGGCGTTGGACTTGCCCACGCCGCCGAACATCATCGAGTTCGCGCCGCCGGCCTTCTCCATCAGCTTCCGGTTCATAACATTGCCCAGCCAGACGAAGAGGACGATGGGCAGCACGAAGCTCAGCAGAAAGCTCATCAGCGGCGAGGCCTGCTCGACGATCTCGCTGGAAAACTGTGCGCCTGCGTCGTAAAGGCGCTGGGTCAGGTCGGGGTCGTTCATGAGGCCCGTCTTGTAGACCTGCGTTTCGTCTTTATCGGTAAAAAGGATCTGGTTGGATTCCACATCCACCCGGCCGATGTCCTTCTCCTCGGTCATGGACATGAAGGTGCCGTAGTCCACTTCCTTGATCTGCCGTTCGTTCATCCACGGCACGAGCACGAAGTTGAGCAGCATCAGCACCAGCAGCACGATGGCATAATAGATGGCCAGCGGCTTTTTGGGGGTCTTGACTTCTTTCATGGGGTTCCCTCCTCGCCCTCTCCGTCTGCTTTGCAGCCACCTCTCCCACGGGGAAAGGCACCGGCGTGCCGGGCAGGCTGAAGCGGGACGACCAAAGCTTATGATCTCGGAAACGGCAGTGCCCTGCAGTTCCCTGTGAGTTTGATAGTAGCATACCACGACGCCATTTAAGAAACCAGCGTTTCGAGGGTAACTTTGCAAAAACTTCGCAGATTCTTAACAAAGAAGCCCGCCGGATGCATTTTCCATCCGGCGGGCTTCCCCTGCCTTTTATCGCCCTGCGGTTTTCCCGGAGGATGAGATTCAGCTTTCGGCCTTCAGCACCGTCGGCTCAGCGGGCGGCGGCGTGAGAGTGGAGTGGGCCAGCACAAAGGCAGCGGCCCGGCTGGACGCGATGCGCTGCGCGGCGCGGCGGCGGTCGTTTGAGGGGAAGGTGTGCTCCCCGTCCCGCTTGTCGTCCCAGTGGGCCAGTTCTTCCTCCACCTCGGCCTCCGTGGGCCAGAGCTGCTCTCGCTGCGCCACCAGCAGCAGGCCCATCCGGCTGCGCAGCTTGCGCTCCGCCTCGGTGTGGAGCCATGCGCGGAACTCCTCCACGGTCTGGCCCTGCACCTTCAGATACTGGTCGAAGTTGATGCCGTTGGCCTGCATCCGCAGGTTGAACTGACGCTGTTCGGCAAAGTAGTTGCCCGCCACGAGCTGCTTGGGCAGCGGGCCTGTGACCTGTGTGCCCAGCTGGGCGATGAGGGCCTGTTCGGCCACGGCGCGGGCCTGCTGGCAGCGCTGGGCGTAGATCTCCTGCGTCACTCTGGCCCGGAGTTCCCGCCTGCCCTCGGCGTCGGCGGCGCGGTCCTCGTCGCCGTGATTCCGGTTGATCTCCAACTCGATGGTCAGTTCCCGGATGGGCCGGGGCTGGATGGACTGGACAAAGCCGGTGTATTCCCCCAGCTCCAGCGGCGGCAGACAGAAGAACTGCGCCCCCACCCGGAATCCCTCGGCCCGGTTCACCGCCAGAAGCTCAAAATCCGGGTCTGTGACAGGCTGCAAGCCATGCTCCGCCATCAGCTGAGCAAACAAGGGCGAAAAGCCCTCCAGGATCGCCCGGTTCACCGCCGCCGTCAGCAGGTCATCTTCGTCCTGCGCATCCCCCGGGGCGGCTCTCACAGCCTGTACAGCTTCTTCCAGCTCTGCCGCCGTCGCGGAAAAGACCACCCGGCAGTCGCCCGGCTCCGCCATTCCAAAATGTTCGAGTTTCATCTTTCTTTTCCCCCTCTCAGTGGACGATGCCGGCCATCAGCACCAGCAGCACGATGCCAAGCACGATGTACAGCACTTCCGCACCCAGAACGGACTTATCGCCCTCGACGTACATCTCGGCGGGGTCGTCCGGGTCATAATAAAGGGTGACGACCGTGCCCTGTGCCAGCTCTCTGCCCTTTGCGGGCTTGGGATAATGGAGATGGTGGATGCCGCCTGCGGTGGAAAATTCCAGCAGATAGGCTTCACCGTCCCGGCTCTGCACCGTGCCCGCCACTGCGGCCTCTACTTTTTCGCCCCGGGTCATGAGCCTGCGCCGACGCGACCAGCTCCGCCACGCCATATAGAACATGATGCCTGAGCCGATGAGAAAGATAATGATATTGAACATCTGTAGTTTCCCTCTTCCGTAAATAGTCCCGCCGGGCCGCCTGCCCCGCAGGGGGTGATATTTATTGTACCATATCCCGCCAGATTTTTCGCCCCATTCGGCCTATACGGAATGCAACAATTTTCGCTCGAAAATTTGTAGCATGATTTTTGAAAAAAGTGCTTGACTTTCTCTGCATCCGTGGTATAATAATCATCGTTCCGAGCCGAACGGCCACGAACAAAAACAGAATATGCGGATATGGCGGAATTGGCAGACGCGTTAGATTCAGGT
>PPYF01298462.1_pt1 | contig 26566 bp, 27 predicted proteins | sample 1559871 | NCBI WGS metagenome assembly PPYF01 (sample SAMN08240021, study PRJNA423297) | Human gut metagenome, whole genome shotgun sequencing project. | reverse complement strand
ACACTGCGAAACTTTGTTCAGTTTTCAAAGTACCAACTTGCGTCAAGTGACGCAACGTTTTATATCTTACTCGCTTGTTTGATTCTTGTCAACAAGTTTTTTGATATTTATTTTTGTCTTGCTTCAAGCACTTGGCTCGTTTCAAGACAAATAATACTTTACCTTGTTTTTTCTTTTTCGTCAACTTTTGCCTTTTGATTGTCTTTTCTGCCAAACGCCAGGAGGTGTTGTAAAGGTTGTTTCCTTTTTTGTTTTTCAAAATCCTCGCGCACTTTTGGAAAAATTGCTTTTTTGGAAAAATTGTTCGTATTTTATGCCTTTTCTAGGTTAAATGCATAAAAAGTTTTTTTGAAATTTTTTGTTTTTTCAACTTTTTTACGGGTTGAAAGTAAAAAAAGGAGCAGCCAAATGACTGCTTCTTGCTTATTTTAGGTATTGCACGGTGATGTCGCTGGCGTTGATCAAGAGCATCTGGTAATTTTCGTGTCTGGCAATTTGCTGGGCACTAAGGCGGAGATATTGCTCGGTTTGCTTAAAGTCAAAGTAGCTTGCCTCACCCTGGTCAACCTTTTTGGCAAAGGCGTGCAGCCGCTTGGCAATTTCTGATTCCGGCTTGTTCCATTCATTAACGATCTGCTTAAAGACTGCCGGTGCCCGCTTGACTTCTTTCTGAAATTCTTCGTTGACATAAAGCAAGCGGAAATGGCTGCCATCGTCTAAGGCCAGGCAGGTCGGCTTGTCGCTGGCCAAGTCCACCAGGCCAACACACTGGTAGAACTTGCTCTGCTGCCAGTTCTCAATTTCGATCCCCTTTTCAGCCACCAGCTTGGCGAACTCACCGGTTGGCAAGGGCTTGCTGTAGTAAAAACCCTGGATCCGCTCGCAGCCAATCGACTGCAAGAAGTCCAACTGCTGCTTAGTTTCAACCCCCTCAGCCAAAGTATGGATTCCCAGGTCCTTGGCCATCTTCACGCAGGCGGTTAGGATCTTCTTTGAAGCTTCGTCAAAGTCCTTCATGAAGATCATATCCAGCTTGATCTCATCGAATTCAAAATTCTTGAGATAGTTTAAGGAAGAATAGCCGCTACCAAAGTCGTCCATCCAGACTTCATAACCGGCCTGGCGGAAGTTGTGAATGGCCCGCTTCAAGCCGGCAACATCCTTAGATAAGGCACTTTCGGTGATTTCCACGCGGACTAGGGACCAGCGCAAGCCATTTTTCCGCATGGCCTGATTTAATTCGGTCAAGGGATCCATCATCTGGAAGTCTGCCCGGGACAAGTTGATGGAAACTGGCACGAGCTTTTCTCCCTTGTCGATACGCCCGCGCAGGCCCTAGGTAACTTCTTGGATGACGTAACGGTCAACCTTGTAGGACAAGTTCATCTCTTCAAAGAGGGGAATAAAGTCGCCCGGTGACAAGAAGCCCTTGACCGGATCAATCCAGCGGATCAAGGCTTCCGCCCCGCAGAGGCGGCCGGTCAAAGTCCGGATGACTGGTTGGTAGTAAACCTGCAGGTAGTGCTTTTCAATAGCTTCATCCAGGTGGTCGATCAAGTACTGCTTTAATTCTTCCTTTTCCTGCATGGCCGAAGTGTATAAGCACCAGCTATGCTCAGGCTGCTTCTTTGCTTGGTCGCAGGCCAGCTTGGCCCGGTCACAGGCTAAAGAAGGACTGACTTTCTCACCATACTGGTAGACTCCGACCCGCACCCGGAGCTGGCTGGCTAAAGGCAGGCGCTTTAATCGGGTGTGCAGGCGGATGATCTGCGCTCCCAGTCACCTGGTTCTGGATCATAAACATAGAAATTACTAAAAAAGCCTTCCAAAAACGAATTTTGGAAAGCTCTTCTTGTGAATTATAAAGTTACCTGCTCATTTTCCTTAACCCGGGCCCAGTTGTGGGGATCCTGCAGAGTCGTGTCCAGCTTGCCCAGCATGTGGTCCATCTTGTGATATTCGGTGTCCCTTTCTTCATCGGTCGTCTTGGCCAGTTCTGCCTTCAGTTCATCCGCAAAGATGGTTTCTTCGGCGTTGGTCCAGAAGTAGTCTTCATACTGGATCCCGCTGAAGCGCCAAGGCTTAAAGAAGAGATTGTAGTGGATAAGGCCAGGATTTTCCAAGGCGGCGGTGTTTTCGTTTGGCATGGCGTCCCAGCGGCCGTCCAGGTACTTGATCCGGCCGGAGCAGATTTCATTTAGGTAGTCCTGGTCCGTGGCGATGCAGTCAAAGTGGTAGCGGCCCAAGAGGCTGAAGAACTTGTCAACGAAGTTTTCCTCTCTGAAGGCCTTGGCGTTCATGACCAGCATCCCTGAATTGATGTATTCCTTCGGATCCAGAGTCAAGACTTCCTTGATATAGCGGAGCATCTTTTCCACGAACTGGATGGAAGTGTCGGTGCAGGCACCCAGGAGATTATTGCCTAAGTCATGGTCATAAAGCTTGGCGATGTCGTCATTTAAGACCGTGTCACTGTCGATGTAGACTACCTTGTCGTATTCCGGGAAGAGGTCCGGGATAAAGAGGCGGTAGAAAATGGACATGGCAAAGAAGTCGCCCCGCAAGTAGTTCTCCTTCCGGTCCTGGATTGGCTTGAGGAGTTCGTCGGACATCTCGTAGAACTTAATGTGGACATTGTCTCTGTTATAAGCGGCCAGGGCCTTTTCATGGTCCCGGCTTAAGCCCTGGTGCAAAAAGGTTACCGTGTAGTCACGCTTTGGGTCAGCATGCTTGACTAAAGAGTGCAGTGAGACAGCCGCGTATGGGGTGAAGTCGTCACTGATTGAATAAAATACTGGAACTGTCATTATTATTTTTCCTTTCCATCTACCCTCAATCGTATACTACATTGTAGTTCTTACCAGCATTTTAGCAAGAGAAAAGTGCAAATCGTATGAAATATTACATTCGTTTTCTCTATGAGAAAAGGTAGTGGAGGGCCTGGCGGACGCTGGAGACCGGAATTACCTCAATCCCCAAATCCTGCAAGGCCGGGCTCATATTGTATTTCGGGATAAAAATCCGCTTGAAGCCAACCTTGCCGGCTTCCTTGACCCGGGCCTGGATCTGGTTGACCCGGCGGACTTCCCCAGTCAGGCCGATTTCCCCGACAAAGCAGTCAGTCGCGGAGATTTCCTTGTCATAGTAACTGGAGGCAATGGCCATGGCGATGGCCAGGTCAATGGCCGGTTCGTTTAAGCGGATGCCGCCGGTCGCTGATAAATAGGCGTCCTGGTTCTGCAACATTAGGTTCCCCCTTTTTTCCAAAACGGCTAAAAGCAGGGAGACCCGGTTGTAGTCCAGGCCCGAAGTAGTCCGCTTGGCATAGCCGAAGGCGGTTGGGGTGACCAGGGCCTGGATTTCGCCCAAGATCGGCCGGGTGCCTTCTAAAGAAACTACCACGGCTGACCCAGTTGAGTCGGGCAAGCGTTCATCTAAGAAGACAGCGGAAGGATTGGTCACTTCTGCCAGGCCTTCGGTCTTCATTTCAAACATGCCTATTTCGTTGGCCGCCCCAAAACGGTTCTTGACTGAATGCAGGATCCGGTAGGCATGGTGCTCGTCACCTTCAAAGTAAAGGACGGTGTCAACCATGTGCTCCAGGATTTTCGGCCCGGCGATGGACCCTTCCTTGGTCACGTGGCCGATGACAAAGACAGTGACCTGGTCCAGCTTGGCGATCTTCATCAATTCGGCGGTAACTTCCCGGACCTGGGAAGCTGAGCCCACCATGGAGTCCAGGCTGGGTTCATTCATGGTCTGGATGGAGTCGATCACGACAAAATCTGGCTTAACGTCGTCGATCTGGTCGCGGATGTGTTCCATGTTGCTTTCCGGGTATAAAAGCATGGGGCTTTGGCCCAGGCCTAAGCGGTCAGCCCGTAGCTTGATCTGGCTGGCAGATTCTTCCCCGGAGACGTAGAGGACCTTGTATTTTTCGGCCAGTTCGCTCATGATCTGCAGCATCAAAGTGGACTTGCCGATGCCGGGGTCCCCGCCAATCAAGACCAAAGAGCCTGGTACGATCCCGCCGCCTAAGACCCGGTTAAGTTCAGAGGACTTGGTTAAGACCCGCTCTTCTTTTTCCGCCTTGACGGTGGACATTTTAACGGCTTCTTTAGCACCCACGCTGGCCATCAGGCGGCTGGGGGTAGCTTTAGTAGAAGTCTGGCGGACCTCCTGGCTTTCTTTTTCAAACTGGTTCCAGGCCCCGCAGTTCGGGCACCGGCCCAGGTAAGAAGCGGAGATGTAGCCGCAAGACCGGCACTTATACTGGGTTCTAGCTCTGGCCATTACTTGCCGCCCTTCTTGCCGGTTGAGCCAAAGCCGCTTAAGCGCTGGCTTTCGATTGGCTGGTCGTCATCAGTTTTGAGGTACTTAATGAAGATACCCTGGGCGATCCGTTCACCCTTTTTGATCTTGAGGGGACGGACGCCGTAGTTCAAGACTTGGACGAAGATCTCCCCTTCATTATTGGGGTTGTTGTAGTAGTCGCTGTCGATGACGCCGATCCCGTTTGGCAAGGACAGGTTGCGCTTGAAGGTGTTGGAGGACCGGTTGGCCAGGATCAGGACCTCGTCTTCTGGCATGTAGGCCTTGATGCCAGTTGGGACTAAGATCGGCTTTAAGACTTCTTCAGCCTGCAAAAAGTCGCTTCCGATCAAGTCGTGGCCATTTCTGATCAAGCGGAAGATCCTGACGAAGTTCAAGCTCCAGATGCTGGGGATGGTGATGTCGCGGGCAGCTTCGATATCGTAGCCGGCGCTGGCCAAAGTCTGCCGGCGGGGCAGGGTCAAGCCTTGTCCTTCATACTTCTTAACTACTTCAAAGCCTCTTACTCTGTTCATTGTTTTTTTGCTCCTTTAATTATCTAGACATCTATTTTACACTAGTTAAGATAGCAAAGGAAAAGGCAGGGACCGCAAAATATTTGCCGCTTTGAAAGGAAAAACTATGCCAGAAGAAAGAGAAAAAGTCATTGAAATCAAGGCTGACGGCCAGTTGGTTGCCAAAAGTCCCCTCCTCTTGATCGAGAGAAAGAGCGGGCCGGTTTGGGCCATGAACCAGCTTTTTATCGCGCCGGGGGCACCAGAAGGAACTTTGGACCAAGTAATGAAGCAAGTAGAAAAGCTTTGCCAGGAGACGGGCTTAAAAGTTTGGCCTTTAGACCCACAAGTGATCGCTTATTGTCAAAAGCACGGGGAATTGACGAAAATTTGGGCCGGGAAACCAACAAATTAAGCTACTTTGATAGACGGCCTTGTTTTTATGGGCTAAAATGGGCTTAGACAGTTTTTTTAAAAAAGAGAAACAGGAGGCAATAGGATGTCAAAAGAAATCAGCTTTGACACGATCGAAGACTTCACCAACAACTTGAGCAAGCACCCAGCTTACGGGGTAGCTGCCAACGCTGCCCAAACCAACGGGATTTTCAAGGCCAGCCAAAGCACCCAAAGCAAGGTTGACCTGGACCCGACCTTCTCAGTGGAAATCGACACTGGTTCAGTTACCAACCAAAAGCAGTCAGGCCGCTGCTGGATGTTCAGTGCTTTGAACACCATGCGTCACTCAATCCAAAAGGAATTCAAGCTGAAGGGCTTTGAATTGTCACAGAGCTACACCTTCTTCTGGGACAAGTTTGAAAAGTCAAACTTCTTCTTTGAAAACGTGATCGGCTCAGCTGACAAGCCACTGGGCGACCGGAAGGTCTCCTTCCTCTTTGCCACTCCGCAATCAGACGGCGGGCAATGGGACATGCTCTGCGGCTTGATTGAAAAGTACGGGATCGTGCCGAAGAAGGTTTACCCGGAAACTGCTAACTCAGAAAACTCCCGCGCTTTGGACGACACTTTGAACACCATGCTCCGCAAGGGCGGCTTGGAACTGCGGGCTTTGGTCAATGAAGGCAAGAGCGCAGAAGAAGTAGAAGCGCACAAGGCTGAACTTTTGGACGCTATCTTCCGCATGCTGGCTACTTCATTGGGCTTGCCGCCAAAGAGCTTCAACTTTGAATACACTGACGATGACGGCAACTACCACATCGACAAGGACATCACCCCGCAAGACTTCTTCAAGAAGTACGTTGGCTGGGACCTGGAAAACTACATCTCAGTAATCAACGGGCCTACTGCTGACAAGCCATACAACAAGGTCTTCTCAGTTGAATACCTGGGCAACGTGGTTGGCGGCCGGCAAGTCCGCCACCTCAACCTGGAACTGTCCAAGTTCAAGGACTTGATCATCAACCAATTGAAGCAAGGCGAAGTTGTTTGGTTTGGTTCAGACGTTTCCAAGGGCGGTGACCGGGAAGCCGGGCTTTTGGACACTAAGATCTACCAAAGAGACCAGCTTTTTGACTACGACTTCTCAATGAGCAAGGCTGACCGCCTGGACTCAGGCGAAAGCATGATGAACCACGCCATGGTTATCACTGCCGTTGACCTGGTTGACGACAAGCCAACTAAGTGGAAGATCGAAAACTCATGGGGTGACAAGCCAGGCTTCAAGGGCTACTTCGTCATGAGCGACGAATGGTTCGACCAATTCGTTTACCAGGCTGTTTTGAACAAGGCCTTCCTGCCAGAAGACGTTAAGAAGGCTTACGACGAAGGCAAGGAAAACCCAATCGAACTTCTGCCATGGGACCCAATGGGCGCTTTGGCTTTCGACTTCTAATAGATTTGAATAGATATGAAAAACGAGTTGCATCGCGCAACTCGTTTTTTGGTATGTATGGAAATTTAGTGTTGAACAAAACATTGAATCACGTCTTTGGCATTCAAATGCGTCAGCAAAATAGCGATGTTTTGATCTGCTTTTGGCAGCCAGTCATTATTGAGGTCCACGTATTTTTCCGTCCGCGTCCCCCCTTCTTCTGGCATGATCAAGGCATCCACCGTTCTCGCAGCCCGTTTTCTAAACAAGAAGTGATAAACCAGCTGTTTGTGATTCAAGTCTGTCAGCTTAGTGTAATATTTTGAGTCAAAAATATATTGAGTACCAGTATCTTCATCCAGCCAATAATGGTCCGGTTCTAGTCGCCAGCCAGGATGCGCCAGGTTGTATCCATTATCGGATAATTTGGCAAACCGCATCCCTTCGTCACTACTGTGTTCAGTTCCAAATAGCAGTTGATGACCATCTTGATTAAGTCCCGCGAAATGCCCGTTTAAGTACTTCTCAACCGCCTTTTCCCACAGGTTAGAATAATCATACTGCTTAATGTACTCCGTCTCAAATAAACCTGTATTTGCCTCTCTTAAGAAAATAATTAGGTTCATCACCAAAGCTTTGTCAGCATCTTTGAAAATATGCGACTGCAGCACGTTCAACTGGCCGATAATCTTCTCAGCGTTTGCCAAAAATACGTTGTCAATGCCGCGGCTGACAATCCTAGAATTACTTGGCAAATCCAAAAAATCACCAAACAGCTGCACCGTATAATTGATGGCAAAGACCATCGCTTGAGTGATTAGATTTTCGTTGTTCTGGTGCTTTCTGACGTAGAACGGGGTGAAAATCAAATTCCCCCCGCCAATCAGTTTATGCGATTTCTTGATTGTCTTTTTCCAAGAGATATTTCCCTTGTAGCCCCGGGTAATCCGCTGATTGTCTTCATGATAAAGACCATATGTCTGGTAGTAGTCATAGATCCGGTAAAACGATGACAAGGAAAAATTGCTTTCAAGATCATCGCTATTGGCATAAGTCCGGTATTCCGAGCTCAGATTGTATTCCAAAACTGAGCTCATTATTAGCTTGATTTCTCCAACCTTGTCCCGGTAGCTCAAGTCAGAAAACTGCTCAACATCTGCGTAATGCTTTGGCAGGGATGCCAAAAGTCTATCGCCTTTTCTAACGATTCCGACAAAATTGGCAAAAGACAAATTTCTGCCCGTAACCGCGTCATAGCTAATTTTAAAATCCCGGCCATCCAGACCATAGTACTGACACAATTTAGCTGAAAGAGGCTGGCCGTCTTTAACGACATCAATTTTCAGCGTGTTCAAAATCGGCTTCCTTCTTTACCTTGGCAACTTTGATTCCTAATTCATCAACAAACTCTTTAGAGAAAACCTGCTCATGGCCAAATTTGTCATAAAGGTCAGCGAAACAAGAAATCTTTTGGTCATCAAAAAGCTTCTTGTCGACAAAGGTGTTTTGCGCAACCTTGGCAACATCTTCCCAAAGATACTGCAACAGCTTGTCTCTGACCAGCTCGGTTGCCTGCTTCCTGTCTACCAATACGGGTTGGCCATTTTCATCGACCTTACCCTCATCTTGGAAATTGATAAAGTATGGCCCAATCTGCTTGTCTTCTGCCAGCCCTAAATCAGCCACAATAAAGTGGTTCAAGCTTTGGTAAAAAACAGCCCAGTCAATCGAGTAGTTAGTTGCGATTTCAATCTTGGCGTTGTTGGTAAAGTGCGCAAGATCGATATTTGTAGAAACATACTTCCAAAGGAAACGGCGCTTAAAGGCTGTATCCATGACAAAGACGTTTTGGTCATTAGTGTTAACTGTCCCGATTATCGTCAGATTGGATGGCAGGAAGACTGGAAAATCGTTGGCCTGGTCTGGCCCAATCCCAAAGACTTTGTTGGCCAGCAATTCATTATTAATGCTATATTGGCTACGTCCAGTTGCGTCACGGTCAAGCAGCTGGAACAAATCTCCGAATACCGCTGCCACGTTCGACCGGCTCATTTCTTCCATAATCAAAAAGACATGTTTGTCAGGATTCTCAACCGCCTTCTTCAAAGCGCTGGTAAAGACACCTGGAGCAAGCTCATAAGTAACCCTGCCATTTTCCTTGACACTTGGCCTCAGTTGGCCAACGAGATCAGAATAGTCGTATTCTGGATGCAGAGTGACACGGAAAACCAGGGGATTGCCAACTTTTGGATCATAATCCGGCAGGCCGTTTTCCCTAATAAAGTATTTGATACCATATGATTTCCCCGTCCCTGGCGCACCATAGAAGATCACGTTTTTACCACCGGTTACTGCCTTAGGGATATCTTGGCCAGTTTGGCTGGAAAATTCAAAACTGTCTTCATCAACCAGTGTCGTAACTGTCTTGCCTTTCAGCATGCCAATGCAATCGATCGGCAGGTCACCAACATCATCTTTGCGCAAAATGAAGGCGTCATAATGAAGCTGTTTTTTTCTCTTTAAGAGCACCAACACGTCCCCTTCATCAAAAAGCTCCGTTATCATAATTGCTTGATAAAGAGATGACATTTTCCTTGCTCGTAAGGTCTTCGTTCTCCATCTCATCAATCAGACTGTTCATTTCATCATCTGAAACTTCCCGCTGTATGTTCAGTTCTAAGATAAGTTTCAGATCTTTGGTGTTTTCCCTTACTTGTTCCCAATTATAGTTACGATTATCCATGAAACCGCTAACAACACTTTTCAATTTATCAGACATTTTTAGCTCCCCCGTCTTTAAGATCGATAAAGATAGCTACCACATTTTAAACACAATAGTAACAATAGTACAAATTAATTTTAACAGACAATGACGTCCAACATGCGTTTTTCTTATTCATCTGATTTCATAACCATTTTCCAAATGACAATTCCCATCTTAGCTGTTAAATTATACTCATAAAATTCTTAACGTTATTTTAATGTATCTATACCACATCCACGGCCAAGACCACGCTTAACTTGATGGAGAGCGACACGATCGCCACTTTTGACCTATCCGCCAGCACCACGATGCCGATCTGGGACGTCTTAAACCAGATGGACGACGGCCTATTCCGCTCAGACAAGAATAACAATCCTGTCCCAGCCCTTGCTAAAAAGACGGTCAAGTCCATAGCGGCAAGCGCTACACCTTCTACCTCAAGACCGCCAAATGGTCCAACGGCGATGACGTGACCGCTGAAGACTTCGTCACCGCTTGGAGAAAAGGCGTGGCTCCAACTGCCCTGTCCGGCTACATCTACCAGGGCATCAAGAATGCCACCGCCATCCAAAATGGCAAAAAGAAGCCCGAAACTTTAGGCGTCAAAGCCGTAGGCAAGCATAAACTGGTCGTTGACCTGGAATATCCAATCTCAACCTTCACCAAGAAGCTGACCATGACCAGCTTTTTGCCGCAAAACACCAAACTGGTCAAGAAATATGACAAAAAATACGGAACCAGCATGAAGACCTTCGCCTCAAACGGTGCCTTCAAACTTAGCAGCTGGAAGGCCGGCTCAAACACCTGGACTTTGGTCAAGAACCCTAACTACTACGCTAAATCTGAAGTTAAATTATCCAAGATCAAGTACCAAGTCGTTAAATAAGCCAACACCGCCCACCAGCTTTTCCAGCAGGGTAGCCTGGATGACGCCTTAATCAGCGGCACAACTGCTCAAGGCCTGCAAAATGACAAGCACTTAAAGCAGGTCGACCGGTCCGGCAACTACTTCATCCGCACCAACCAGGCTAAAGGCCGGGCTTTAAGCAATGACAAGCTCCGCCAGGCCCTCTACTTAGTCATCAACATAAAACAGCTGGCTGAAAAAGTCATGGCCAACGGCTCTAAGACTTCCTACACTTACTCTTCACTAGGCGCTGCCAAATACCCTGGCACTAATAAGGACTTCGCTACTGTCACTAAGCCAAAGGAAACCTACAATGTTTTGCCAAGGCGAAAAAGCTCTGGAAGGAAAGCCTAAAAGAACTGGGCAGGTCCAGCGTAACCTTGACTTTGGTCGGCTACGACACTTCTACTGACAAGAATCAGTCCGAATTTCTGCAATCACAAATCGAAAGCAAGCTCTCCGGCGTCAAAGTTGAAGTCAAGTCTCTCCCGTTCTTATCTGCCTACAACCAGGCCGTTAAAGGTGAATTTGACCTCCAGCTGAGCTACTGGCTCAACGACTACGCTGACCCAATGAGCGAACTGGAAACCCATGAGCTGAACAACTCCCACAACTTCGGCAAGTACACTAGCAAGAACTTCAACAAGCAGCTCAGCCTGGCCAAGTCCAAGAACGCTACTTCCCAAAAGGCCTACTTCAAGAACCTCTTGAACGCCCAAAAGCAGCTGAGTAAGGGCAACCCGGTCATCCCGCTCTGCACCGAAGTTGAAGACCACCTGGTCAACTCTAACCTCCGCGGGGTCCTCTGGAACACTACTGGTACGGCCGACTACACCCGGGCCTACTTCAAGTAAGGAGGATATATGGCTAAATCAGTTTTTTGGATGAAAAACGGGGCCAAGATCGTCTTGGACCTTTTGCCAGACGCCGCCCCGAATACTTGCGCCAGCTTCGTCTGGACCGTCAAGCACCATATCTATGATGGCCATGCGATCCAGCGGATCGTTCCCGGCAAATGGGTCGATTTAAGCTACAATGCCTTTGGCAAAAAAGAGGCCAAGTACCTCCTGCCCAATGAATTTGACCTGCATCCCGATCTAGCACCAGTTCCCGTCACTGCCGGAACTGCCTGCATGGGCGGCTACGACGAATTGGGCTTGGCCGGCTGCGAAGTCTTCTTTCCCTTGACCGACCAGCCCCAACTGACCGGGACCTACCCTGTATTTGCCAAGATCGTCTCCGGCTTTGATGAAATCGAGCGCCTGGGCCAGGTCCAAACCCGGCCCGTGACTGACTTTCCTTATGACGGAGTCGAGGTCAACGAACCCGCTATTCCACAAGTTATCGACAAGGTTACCTTGGAACCGGCAGATTTCACCCTGCCTGCCCCTGTCCGGATGACCCACGGGCAAGTCCCCTTGACCTGGCAATAATTTTACACATGAAAAAAGCTTTTCCCCGCAATCCTGAGGAAAAGCTTTTTCTCTGTCTTTTACCAAATGTACAAAAGTCTGGTCCGGTCCAGATTGCTCAAATTAAACTGGTGAACGTGTGATTCCTTGTTCTCCGGAAATTCTCTGATAAAGTCAGCCACGTTGTAAAGGCCGGTCGTGTAAGACCAGGTCCCCTTGACCTTCTTGACCGGGTCCAGCATCTCGTTTCTGATCGGGTAAGCCGAAATCAAAAAGTGCTTGTGGTGGAACTTAAAGGCAAAGTATGGCAGACGGAACTCGTCGACCACCTCTTCCTTGGTCTTGCCGATAGACACCACATTCCGGTAAGTCCCGTACTTTTCACTGAACTTGTCGTTGAAAGAGAAGTAGAAGTTGGAAATGTGCACATAGGGAAAATCTTCTTCTGCCACCTCGTCAGGTATGGCAATCACATGTGAATAATGGTCCAGATTGTTCTCTCTCTGCTGCAGGGCCTGCTCCATCTGGTTGGGCTTGATCCCCTTAACCCACTTGGGCAGCTCCGGGTGCGCCTTGTAAGAATTGTACATCATCGTGATGACTTCCGGCTTCACCCAGTCGTATTGCCTCCGGATCTGGTTTCTCTTCAACAAACCTTCCAGGGTCTGGTTCTGCATAAAATCAACCACATAGCACTCGTAATGGTACTTCTCGCACCACTTCTTGTAGTGATCGATCTCGCTGGCGACAATGTGGGTCCCGTCCACGATGACGGTTTCCCCATAGGACATCTTGTGCTCAACCAAGTTGTCCTTCATCCGCTTGGTCTGTTCCGTGACATGCCGCGGAATAACCTGGTGCAGAACGTCAGTCTTCTGGTCATAGTAAACGGTCAGGTTCGCCAAAAGCAGGCGGATCGCATCCCCGCTGATCGAGTACGGCAATAATTGGTGCCGGGCGATAAATGAAGACTTGCCAGAGCCGGGCGCGCCTCTCAAAAGAAATAATTTGCGCATACTTAGCTCCATTTTAAAAAATCTATTTTGAATATATCAGAATAGATTTTACCATAGATTGCCCCCGACATTTAGCAATCTGGCAAAAGTCGCCATAAATTTTTGCTTTTTTCTAATTTTTCGCCTGCATGTCCTTGCCGTCCCGGTCACCCACGATAAAGACCAGCTCCGTCTCGCAGACCACGTCCCCGTTCACTTTAGCCACTGCCGCCACGCTCCCCGTCTTAGCCCGGACCTTGAGCATCTTCACTTCCATTTCCAAAACATCCCCCGGCCGGACTATCCTTCTGAACTTGGCCTGGTGGATCGCCCCAAGATAAGCAGTCTTCTTGTAAAAGGCCGGTGACTTCAAGATCAAAATCGAGGCCACCTGGGCCAAAGTTTCAATGATCAAGACCCCGGGCATCACCGGATTTCCCGGAAAATGCCCCTGGAAAAAGGATTCGTTGATCGTCACGTTCTTCACGGCCTTGATCCTTTTGTCGGCTTCCAGTTCTTCCACCCGGTCGATATAGCAGATCGGGTAGCGGTTGGGAATCAAATCCATCACTTCTTGGGCTGTCATTACTGGCATCTTATCACACTTTCCGTTTATAAAATCTTTTTACGAGTTTTTTAATAACTTGTGACTAAGTGTAGCACTCCCAAAAACGATGTCAAGTTTTTCAATAACCGCTGATTTTTTCCGAGTAAAAAAAGAAGAAAAAAGGCAAAATAAAAAATAGGCCTCAGCCTGTTTTTGTCACCAGTTGGTGATCATCTTATCCACAATGTTCAGCTCCTGGTCAAAGTCATAGACAATGGCCTGGGCGTTAGGCACCTCCAGCTTTAGGATATCCACATTGTTGATGTCTTCTAAATATTTGATCAGCGCCCGCAGGCTGGAGCCATGGGCCACGATCAGCTGGTCTTCCCCAGCCACTAAGCGGCTGGCCACCTCGTCTTCATAGTAAGGCAACAAACGCAGCTGGGTCTGGTGCAGGCTCTCCGCTCTTGGCAAAAGCTGAGGGTCCACTCCCCAATAGCGGCGGTCGATAGTTGGTGACCCTTGCGCTGGCGGGACCGCGTCAAAGCCCCGCCGCCACTCTAAAACCTGCTCTTTGCCGAAAATCTTCCTGGACACGTCCTTGTCCAGGCCCCGCAGGGCCCCGTAGTGGCGTTCATTCAGCCGCCAGGTCTTTGCAACAGGCAGGTATAAAAAGCCCGCGGCTTCGGCCACGATGTTCGCCGTCTCAATTGCCCTCGACAAAAGGGAAGTGTGAATCATAGTCGGGTGAAAGTCCCCGACTTCTTTTAATTTCTCCCCTGCTGCCCAGGCCTGCCGCCGGCCCTTATCCGTTAAGGGGACGTCATTCCAGCCTGTATATACGTTTGCCGCATTGGCCTGGCTTTCCCCATGCCTCAGCAGTGCCAACTTTGCCATAATTTTTTCCTTCTAGAGCCAAAAAGACCAAATTCCAGTAATGATGAAGAGGATGCCTAAGAGGACAAAAGCCTTGCCCCCCAGCCCCTTCTGCTTGACGCCCTGCTTCTGCCGGCGCAGGCGCGTGATGCCGGTAATTAAATCCCAGATGCCGAAAAACAAGATGGCATAAGGAACCCACCAGGAATGAACGTTCATATTAGCCCCACAACTTTACCGCGTAATAAATGGCCACGGCCAGGATGCCGGCCCCGGTCAGGTAGTAGGACTTGGCTGGCAGGCTGTCCTTCTTCCCCATCCGCTGGCTGTTATAGCCCCGGGCAAATTCCCACAGGCCCACGATCACCAGCAAAACGAGCGTAAAAGTGTGCGTATCCCACTTCATCTTCTAGTCTGTCTCCTTGTTCATAAATCTTCAGCCTTGCAGTTGTAGTCGACAATTTCAAAATTGCCTTCTTCGTCCAAAATCCCCCGGCTGACGCTGCCGTTGTCCGGGAAGGTGATGTCATGCAGGCCGTCGTTTTCCTTCCAGTACTTGATCCCCAGGGTCTTGATAAAGTCCCCGTGGGAAACCAGCAAGACCCGGCCTTCGCCGCTGGTCTCTTTTCTCAAGACCTTGATGGCCCGGCACATTCTGGTTTCCAGTTCTTCCGTGCTTTCGGCCAAATGGAGGGGGTCAGCCTTTTTAGTGACTTCCCGGAACTTGTAGATGCCGATGGTATCGATAATCTTCTTCACGTCAGTGGTTGCTGGAATGCCCGCGGCTTTAGAAACACCGAGCCAGATATCATCGATGCTGCCGCCTTCAAAAGAACCGTAAAAAACTTCTCTGAATTCCGGCAGTTTTTTGATCTTGCCAATCTTAGACACCTGGTTGGCGTCCTTCATCAAGTGGACGGTGTCAATCGCCCGCTTCAAGTCTGACGAGTACATGTTGTCAAAATGAATTTGAGAGAGGGCGTCAGCCGTCTTCTTTAAATCGTCAATTCCTTTGATGGTCAAGGGGGTATCGCACCAACCCTGTACCTTGTTCAGGCGGTTAAAAAGCGTTTCCCCATGTCTGACCAGATAAACTTCAGTTTTCATGCCCGTCCTCCCTAAATCAATCAATAACTATTCTAACTTACTTTGCCTGGCTTGGGTAGTTAACCCCAGGCCCGCCAGCCCAGGTAAATGGCCAAAAGGACCGAGAAGCAAGCCGTGATCCATCTGACCCAGGCAGGCTTTAGATATTTAATCATTTTTTGCCCGAAATAGCCACCAATAAAGAGGCCAATCGCCAAAGGAAAAGCTACTGGCCAGTTGACCACGCCCTTAAAGGCAAATAGCGCCAGAGCCACCAGGTTGGCTAAAGAACCGATCACACTCTTAATGGCATTGATGACGACAAAAGAAGAGTCACTTAAAGCCGTCAAAAAGATCAAGGTCAAAACGCCCGACGCCGCCCCAAAGTAGCCGGCATAGATCCCGGCCACGAACAAGCCAAAATAAGCCCCGATTCTTCCTAGCTTGGTCGCCTGCTTTGGCTGCTTTTGCCGGCCGCTGTAAAGGAGCAGGCCAGCTGAAAAAAGGACGAAGAAGGGCACTAATTTTTGAAAGATTTTTCCCGGGAACTTGACTAAAAGCCAGCCCCCAATTAAGGCCCCGGTCAATTGGAAGAAGGCATAGCGCCAAAGCTCCCCCCAGTTCCCCCGCATCTCCTTTAAGTAGGAGGACAAGGAACCAAAACCGGTCGTCACCAGGGCCGCCGTATTAGTCATATTGGCGCTGACCGGGCTGAGGCCGAAGAGGAGCAGGCCCGGGTAAGAGACAAGCGACGCCATGCTGGCCACCGCCGCCACGATGCCGGCCAGGACGCCTAAGATAATGAGGTAAATGAACTGCATGTTTGCTCTTTTTTGTTTTTTCACTGATTCGCTTATTTTTCCAAAGGAAAAAGCCGTATCCATTTTAAACGATCACAGCCGGCAATTGCAAATTGCTGAAAATAGCCCGCTTTCAGCGACAAGCTGACCACAATTTTGTACAATAGAAGGTAGCAAATCATTAACAAAAAATTAAAAGCGCGAACAAGTAATTTTTAGAAAAAAGGAGAAGAAAACTATGCCAACTGCAGCAATTGTTTTTTCAGATGGATGTGAAGAAATCGAAGGCTTAAGCCAGGTCGACGTCCTGCGCCGGCTGGGCATCCCTTGCGATATGGTGGCTCTGGACAACTTGACCATCACTGGCGGACACGACATCCGCTTTACCTGCGACAAGTTAGTGGACGAATCCCTACTTGACTACGACTTGGTCGCCTTCCCGGGCGGGGCCCCGAACGCCAAGCACCTAAGAGCAAGCGAGAAGCTGGCCGGGCTGATGAAGCAGCGCTTCGCGGCCGGCAAGTGGAACGCCGCCATGTGCGCCTCCCCGATCGCCTTGTCTAAGTACGGCTTTTTAAAAGAAGCCAAGTGGACCAGCCACCCGGACTTTAAAGAACAAGTTGCCAGTGAAAACCCGGCCAGCACCTACGTCGACACCCCAGCTGTCATTGACGAGGACCACAAGCTGGTCACCAGCCGGGGGCCGGCCACTTCCTGGGCTTTTGCCTATGCCCTGGCCCAAGTTTTAGGCGTGGACACCAGCCAGCTGGAAGACGCCATGCAATACAGCTACTTAAGAGACCACATCAACGAGGCTTAAGATGACTGAAGAAACCTTAGTCAGAAAGGCAGAAAGCCGGGACCTAGAGGACATTGTCGCCATCATCAAAGACGCCAAGGCCCTTTTGAAGGCGCAAAACTCCAGCCAGTGGCAAGAAGGCTACCCTAACCTGGCCAGCATTGAAGAAGACCTGGACAACCGCCAGGGCTGGGTTTTACTTAAAGATGGGCAAGTCGCCGCATATATGGCCGCGACCGACTTCGACCCCAACTATGAAGTCCCGATTTGGGCGGGAAGTGCTCCCTACTGGGCTCTGCACCGCTTCGCCATTAAGAAGGATTTCCGCGGACAGGGGCTCATCCAGCTTTTGCTGAAAAAAGTAATTGCTTTTGGCCAAGAAAATGGAATTAAGAGCTTCCGCCTGGATACGGGCAAGCAGAACCAGGCCGTCCAGCACCTGGCTGACAAATTGGGCTTTGTCTACCGGGGCATCATTACGGTGACCAACGACTCGGTCGACCCGGAGCGGCGGGCCTATGAACTGCTTTTTGACAAGTAGGAAAAATATAAAGAGAAAAAAGAAAAATAAAGAAACAGGAAAATAAACAAGGAGGAAAAAATGGCTGAACAATTGGCAATTGCAGACCTGCAGGTCGACATTAAGCAGATTCCCTTAAAGCAGCCCTTCGTCACGGCCCTGCACCGGGTTGACGCCGTCAACGCCGTCCGGGTGACGGTCCGACTGGCTAACGGAGTAACGGGTGTCGGTACCTGCACCCCTAATGAAAAAGTGACCGGGGACAGCTTGTCCAGCGCCCGGGCCGTTATTGAAGAAACGATCAAGCCTCTCGTCTTGGGCAAGAACCTGACCGACTGGAAGGAACTTTTAAACACGGTCAAGACTTCTATCGTCCACAATGCCCCGGCCAAGGCCGCGGTCGAAATCGCCCTCTACAATACCCGGGCCAACCTTTTTGGCCTCACCCTCTCCCAACTCTTAGGCGGCAAGGGCGGCAGCGTGGAGACCGACTACACCATCAGCATCGGCAAGGCTGAGCAAATGATCGCTGACGCCCAGAAGATGGTCGATCAGGGCTTCAAGACCCTTAAACTGAAATTGGGGGCTGGCCATTTAAAGCGGGACATCAAGCTGGTCGAAGACCTGGCCTACGCGGCTGGTCCTATGGTTCACCTGCGCTTAGACATGAACCAGGCCTGTGATGTCCGGCAGACCATGCAGGCGGCAGAATACTGGCACAAGCAGGGCCTTTTGATCGACTTTATCGAGCAGCCGGTCCCGGCCTGGGACCTGGATTCCATGGCTTACTTGACCCGCCACTCCCCTTACCCGATCATGGCGGATGAATCCGTGGAAAGCTACGAGGATGCCCAAAGAGTTTTGGCCAAAAATGCCTGCGACTACATCAACATCAAGCTGATGAAGACGGGCGGCTTGTCTGAAGCCCAGAAGATCAACGACTTAGCCGAAAGCCGGGGGGTGCCAACCATGGTCGGCAGCATGATTGAGTCAATTGAGTCTTTGGCGGCAGCCTGCGCCTTCTACCGGGCCAACCCGAATACGATTTTTGCCGACCTGGACGCCATCTTCATGGTTGACCAGGACCCGGATTTGAATAGTTACGCCGAATGCGTCGGCGATAATATCGTGGTGAGATAAAATGCTGGATTTTAAGAAGATTGCTGACATCCTGGCTCCCCTGCCAGGGAAAACAGCCCTTTTGATCAAAGACAAGACCGGCGTCCTCTACGCCAGCCCCTTAGCCGGGGAAGAATTAAAGTCAGCCAGCCTGATCAAGCTCCTGCTACTACCAGGCCCACCCGCAGAACTTAAGCCAGATGGTCCATGTCCCGGAAGACAAGATCGTTGAGGGCGGGATGCTCTGCCACCTGGCCCAAAGGGACTGGATGCTGCGGGACATCTGGACTTGATGCTTTCGGACTCGGACAACACGGCCACCAACTTTTTGATCGATTTTATCGGCTTTGCCAAGATGGCCGCCTGGTTTGAAGCAGAATTTGCCCATCTTCACCTGGGCCGGTACTTGATGGAAGTGACTGACCGGGAAATAAGGTATATTCTTTTTTGGACGGCTAGCCATTTTTATCACTATTGTGATAAAATTAAAGCAGATTTATCAAAAGTAGGGATATAAATGGACATTACCAATTTTTTCACGGTTGAGACTTCTGAGCTCTCCAAATCTGACCGGAAAATCATGAAGAGAATGACCTCCGACTTGACCAATGTTGAGTCGCTGACCATCAACCACCTGGCTGAAGAAGCGGGAACTTCCCTGGCTTCCGTTCAGCGCTTCTGCCAGAAGATGGGCTATTCCGGCTTTAAAGAATTCAAGTTCCAGCTGCTGACCTACATCAAGAAGCAAGAGAGCCAGGAGGCGGCGGTTTCAAGCAGCGAATACCTGGATGACTACCATGACGCTATCAACCGGGTCTGGACAGCAAATGAAAAGGACGCGGAAGAATTGGCGGAAGTCCTGGCGACTAGCTCGACCAACTTTATTTTCGGGATCTATTATTCTGAACTGCCGGCCAGGCTGCTCAGCATGGGGATGCGGGATTTAGGCAAGTCGACCTACTTTGGGGACAACCTGGCAGCTGGCGAGCACCTCTTCCCGCTAAGCGATGAGAACTCCACAGCGGTCTTTTATTCAGTTTCAGGGATTTCCAAGCTTTTTGGCTCATCGCCCTTGCCCAAGTCGATTTCCCACTTCAAGCACAGCTACCTGGTCACCATGAACCCGGACACGCCTTTGAAGAAGTACTTTAAGAAGGTCATCGTCCTGCCGGGCAAGAACCTGGCCCAGGGCCTTCCGGTCGACCCCCAGTCGATCCCGGTGGTCTTTACTGAAAGAGTGATTGATATCGCGGCAACTAAATACCGCCGCTAAAGCTGCCGGAAGGCGGCTTCTTTGCTTGGCGTCTTGTTTGCCAGGGCTGGCGAAGATTGATAGAATTTTATTTAGGTGGTTAGTTACTTTTTGTAACTAATTTCAAAAAACAGCAGGCATTGAAAATAAACATTAGGAGAAAAAGATGGACTTAAACTTTAAAGAACTGGCGGAAGCCAAGAAGGACGCGATCTTAAAAGACTTAGAGGAATTGATCGCCATTGACTCTTCCGAAGACCTGGAAAACGCCACGGAAGAATACCCAGTTGGCAAGGGCCCGGTTGACGCCATGACCAAGTTCCTCAGCTTTGCCAAGCGGGACGGCTTTGACACGGAAAACTTCGCCAACTACGCCGGCCGGGTCAACTTCGGTGCAGGCGACAAGCGCCTGGGCATCATCGGCCACATGGACGTAGTGCCAGCTGGTGAAGGCTGGACCCGGGACCCCTTCAAGATGGAAATCGACGAAGAAGGCCGGATCTACGGCCGGGGCAGCGCCGACGACAAGGGGCCAAGCTTAGCTGCCTACTACGGGATGCTTTTGCTCAAGGAAGCTGGCTTTAAGCCAAAGAAGAAGATCGACTTCGTCTTAGGGACCAACGAAGAAACCAACTGGGTCGGGATCGACTACTACTTGAAGCACGAACCGACTCCAGACATCGTCTTCTCACCAGACGCTGAATACCCGATCATCAATGGTGAACAAGGGATCTTCACCCTGGAATTCAGCTTCAAGAACGATGATACTAAGGGCGACTATGTTTTAGACAAGTTCAAGGCCGGGATTGCCACTAACGTGACTCCGCAGGTTACCCGGGCTACTATTTCCGGACCTGACCTGGAAGCTGTTAAATTGGCTTACGAAAGCTTTTTGGCAGACAAGGAATTGGACGGATCATTTGAAATTAATGACGAAAGCGCCGATATCGTCTTGATCGGCCAAGGGGCCCACGCTTCAGCTCCGCAAGTCGGCAAGAACTCAGCAACCTTCCTGGCCCTCTTCCTGGACCAATACGCTTTTGCCGGCCGGGACAAGAACTTCCTCCACTTCCTGGCTGAAGTGGAACACGAAGACTTCTACGGCAAGAAGCTGGGCATCTTCCACCACGATGATCTGATGGGCGATCTGGCCAGCAGCCCGTCCATGTTCGACTACGAACACGCCGGCAAGGCCAGCCTCTTGAACAATGTCCGCTACCCGCAAGGGACTGACCCGGACACCATGATCAAGCAGGTTATGGACAAGTTCAGCGGCATCCTGGATGTCACTTACAACGGCTTTGAAGAACCGCACTACGTGCCAGGCAGCGACCCAATGGTGCAGACTTTGCTCAAGGTTTACGAAAAGCAGACTGGCAAGCCGGGCCACGAAGTCGTCATCGGCGGCGGGACTTACGGCCGCCTCTTTGAACGCGGGGTTGCCTTCGGGGCCCAGCCGGAAAACGGCCCAATGGTTATGCACGCGGCCAACGAATTCATGATGCTGGACGACTTGATCCTGTCCATCGCTATCTACGCGGAAGCCATCTACGAATTGACCAAGGACGAAGAGCTGTAAGAAAAAGCCGAAAAGGTAATTACTCAGGGTGACTTGATTTTCTTTAGTCTAACCCGGCTAAAACAAAATATTTTTAACTTTAGCAGGTTGTCAAATTAATTTTATTTTGACAACCTGCTTTTTTGCCCTTTCTTAAAGGATTTTATCTTTATGCTTTAGTAGGAAGGACTTGCTTTATGGAAGACCGCAGCATTGAAAACACGGACGGGACTATCCGCTCCTTGTCCAACCGGCACGTGCAGATGATTGCCATTGGCTGCACGATCGGTACTGGCCTCTTCTTGGGGGCCGGGACCACGATTTCCGCCACTGGTCCCTCAGTTATTTTTATCTACGCCATCATGGGCCTCTTTTTCTTCTTCCTCTTGCGGGCCTTAGGAGAGATGTTATATTTTGACTCCAACAGCCACACCTTCGTCTCCTTCATCACCAGATACCTGGGTGAGGCGGCTGGCCGCTTTGCCGGCTGGACCTACTGGATCGGCATCCTCTTTGCCTGCATGGCGGAACTGACGGCCGTTTCAACCTATGTCTAGTACTGGCTGCCCGGCCTGCCCGCCTGGCTGATTGAAGTTAGCGTCTTAGGCCTCTTGACCCTGCTCAACTTGACGGCGGCCAAGCTTTTTGGCGAAACTGAATTCTGGTTTGCCATGATCAAGATCATCGCCATCATCTCCCTGGTCGTAACCGGGATCATCATGGTTGCCGCGAATGCTAAAACTCCGGTTGGTCACGCTAGCCTCAGCAACTTCACCGGCAGCTTCTCCCTTTTGCCAAAAGGCAAGTATGCCTTCTTCACCGCTTTCCCGATGGTCTTCTTCTCCTTTGCAGGGATTGAATTCGTGACGATTACCATTGGCGAGGCCAAGAACCCGAAGAAGGTCATCAAGAAGGCCGTCAACGAAACCCTGCTCCGGATCCTTCTTTTCTACATCGCTACTTTAGCCGTAATCATGTGCGTCATCCCTTGGGGAAAAATTACCAGCGGGACAAGTCCCTTCGTCCAGGTCTTCAAGATCGCTGGCTTTAATGCTGTTGCTTCAGTCTTCAACTTCGTCGTATTGACCGCCGCGGCTTCTTCTCTTAACTACGGGATCTTTTCAGCTGGCCGCCACTTCTTCCAATTGGCTGAAGAAGCGCCTAAGGATTCCTTTTTGAAAAAGCACTTCGCCAAGATTTCAGCAAATGGCGTGCCAGCCGCGGGGATCGTGATCTCCGTTGCCTTAATGCTAATCGCGCCAATCATGAGCTTCTCCAGCACGGCTATTGAAGTTTTTGGCACGGTGGCCGGGGCAACGAGTGACATGTACATCCTGGTTTATGTTCTGGCCCTGCTGGCCCACCGCAAGTACCGGGAATCCAGCGATTTCATAGTCGCCGGCTTCAAGATGCCTTTTTACAAGCTCTCCAGTCCTTTGACCATCGCCTTCTTCCTGGTCATCTTCTTCAGCCTCTTCTTTATTCCGGCTGATGTCTTCGGGGCAAGTCTGGCCGCCAGCTGGGCCCTCCTCTTTGGGGCTGGTGCTGGCTCAGCGAAAAGCATTGAAGTGCCCATCCGAGTTTAAGCAATTAAAGTTAAACAAGCTAAAAAGCGTTGACAGATTTTTCTGTCAACGCCTTTTTTATGCTTCAATATTTGTCCGCACCGAAGTAATATTGCTGGTAATATTTCAGGACATCTGCGGAAACTTGGGAATTGGTGACCAGTTCATCGATGTCATACAGACTGTAAAACTAGTAGAAGTCGCGGCGGATCGTCATTTCTGAAACCTGCAGGCTCTTGGCTAAATCCGCGACTGATATGTAATTTTGCTCAGTAACCATATTCATAACTTGGTCAAGCCGTTCTCTTTTTAGCATTTTGGTCAGCCATCTCTTTCTTGCTTTTCCATGCTTAACTGTGTTCGCTTTAAAACACAATTTAACATCTGCCATGGCTTTTTTCAATGGATCCATAACGCTTATTTTTAGCAGAAACTCACGTAAAAAAGCCGGTACAGGAAACCTGTACTGGCTTTCTTAGTCTAAATTGACTAGCATGATCACTTTTAAAAAACTATCCTAATAAACAGTCCAGCTTTTCTTCACTCATCAAGTGATTTTCCAGGACCAGTTCCCGGACGCTGCGCTTTTCCTTAAGGGCCCGCTTGGCGATCTTAGCTGAGAGCTGGTAGCCCAGGTATGGGCAAAGAACCGTGGCGATGCCGACGCTACCTTCCTTGAGCTGCTTGCAGCGGCCCTTGTTGGCGGTGATGCCCGTAATGCAGTTTTCTACCAAGGTATCGACTGCCCCGGTCAAAGCCGTAAAGGATTCGAAAAGCTGATAGAAGACAACTGGTTCAAAAGCGTTCAGTTCCAGTTGCCCGGCTTCTGCCGCCATGGTGATGGTGGTGTCGTGGCCGCAGACCAGGAAGGCCGCCTGGCTGACGACTTCCGGGATAACCGGGTTGACCTTGCCCGGCATGATGGAAGACCCGTTTTGCTTGGCTGGCAGGTTGATTTCGGCAAAACCGCAACGCGGGCCGGAAGACAAAAGACGGAGGTCGTTGGACATCTTGGACAGGCTGATGGCGCAAGCCTTAAGGGCACCAGACACTTCCACGAAGGAGTCCAGGTTTCCCGTAGCGTCAAAGAGGTCGTCGGCCTGCTTGAGCTCAAAGCCAAAGAGCTTGCTCAACTGCCCGGCGATGTGGTCTTCGTAATACTGGGAAGCGTTAATCCCAGTCCCGATCGCCGTTGCCCCTAGGTTGATCTCGTGCATTTCCATGGTGGCTTTTTCCAAACGCTTCTTTAAGCGGCTGACCATTGAAGCGTAGCCGGCAAAGCTGTCACCCAAGGTCATCGGCACGGCGTCTTGCAGCTGGGTCCGGCCCATCTTGATCACGTCAGAGAATTCATCTGCCTTGATCCGCAGAGAAGCTTCCAACTTGTCCAGGCTAGCGACCAGCTTTTCACTGAGCAGGATGGTGGTCATCTTGCCAGCCGTTGGAATGGTGTCGTTGGTAGACTGGGCCATGTTGACCTGGTCGTTAGGGTGAACCAGGTCGTAAGTCCCCCGCTTGCCGCCTAAAAGCTCGTTTGCCCGGTTAGCAATAACCTCGTTCATGTTCATGTTAGCGCTAGTCCCGGCCCCGCCTTGGATTGGATCGACGATGAAATCTGCCGCGAATTTGCCGGCAATCACTTCATCGCAAGCAGTTTTAATCGCGTCAGCCTGCGGCTTAGTGAGTAGACCAATTTTAAAGTTTACGCTGGCAGCTGCCTTTTTGATCAAGGCCAGGTTGCTCAGAAAAACTGGACTCATCTTTAAATGCGTAATTTCGAAATTCCGGCTGGCCCGTTCAGCCTGGACCCCGTAGTAGGCGGCTGTCGGGACTTCAAGACTGCCAATTGAATCTGCTTCTAATCTGCTTGCTGCTTTCATCTGTTTTTGCCTCGTTTTTTTACTTCTTTTTTTGATTTCTTTCTATGGCCAATACTATAGTTGAAAATTAGACCAATGTTAAGACCATTCCCCCTTTTCTTTGCCATCTTTTTAGAAAAGGCTTACAAAAATTAGATTATTAACTTCTTTTGAGGAGAAAATTTAACATGCAAAGCTGAAAAAATTAGACCAGTTATTGGCCAAAAGATATAAAACAGATCATGCTCCAATAAAACAGCACGAAAAAAGAGGCTGATTGCTTAGCCTCTTTACACATTATTCTTTTGTATATTCTTCCCTAAGCCTTAAAGCTGCCCCAGTAGGCGCCGCCGTAGGCCCACTTAAGGTGGGCTGGCACTCCGATATAGTGCAGGGAGTAAGTGCCGTTAGTGTAGGAAACGTTAAAGCCGTAGTAGTCCCAGTCGCCGTCATACTTGCCGCCCTGGGTATTCATGAGGTCCCCGGCGTGCTCCCATTCCGTGTACTGGCTCAGCTGCTTGACCTTGCTCTGGTTAGCATAGCGGTAGCCAAACATCATGGTCTTCAAGCCAAAGTAGATGTCCTTCTTCATAGCCGTCATGGTCACCTGACTGCCGTCCTTAAAGCCGGCCATGTCTTCGACATAGTTGTAGTTGCTTGGCAATTTCAAGCCGACCCGGTTAGTGGCCCGGACAATCCCTGGCACATAGTGGCCAGTAGCGATGGTCTTCTTGTTTGCCACGTATTCCTTGGAAATTTCCAAGGCCAGCTTCTGGGTCCCCTTGCTGTACTTCCACTTCTTCAGGCCCAGCTTGGCCCGGGCCTGGTTGATCAAGCGGAGGGAGTAGGTTGCCAGAGTCTTGGACTGACTGGTATTCAAGTGGCCATTGGTCAATTTAACAATGGTCTTGTTGTCCTTGCTGCTCTCTGACCAGGAACTTTGGTCAAAAGTATTGGCCGGCATCCCCTTAACGTTGATCTTCCGCCACTTCTTCAGCCAAGCCGCGTTCTTCTTGTTTTTCAGCAACTTCTTCTGCTGGCTCTTAGACAAGTTGGAGTACCAGTAGGCCTTCTTCATGTTGGCCTTAGTATAGCCCTTAGGCAGGGTAAAAACCGCCTGCCGGCTGCTGGCTGCAACTGGTCTTACCTGGCTGGCCGCGAAAGCCGTCCCGATTGCCAAAGCAGCTGCCACGCTTACGAAAAATTTCTTCATCTTTGAACCTCTGTTTCTCAATTCAAATCCTATCCCATCTCTTTTATTATACCTTGTTTAGCAGCTCTTTTCTCCACAAAAAGGCAAAGAAAAAGACGGTTCCCCGAAAGGAACCATCTTTGACCAGCAGCTGATTAGTACCAGCCGTTAGCTTGCCAGAAGGCCTTGGCTGCAGTCCATGAACCATACCGGCTTTGAACGTAGCTGTTGGCAACCTTTTCCTGGTTGGCGGCAGAAGTGTCACCATTCAAGTAGCTCAAGCTCAATTGGTACTTGCCGTAGTAGTTACCGTTTGAGGCAGTGTATGAGCCGCCGCTTTCCTTGCTTGCGATCCAAGCCTTAGCTGCTTCTTCAGATGATGATGAAGAAGTTGAAGTTGAGCTGGAAGTGCTTGCGGAAGCAGTTGAAGTTGAAGCAGAAGTGCTTGAACTGGTCGTGCTTGCGCTGTAGCTGGAAGTGTTGGCTGCGCCAGTATTCGCGCTGTAGGTGTAGTTATAGTTTGAGCCGTAGCCGTAGTTATTTGCTGATGAGCTGTAGCTCGTAGTGTAGCCAGTGCCAGTTGTGCTGTTAGCAGTGTTAGTGCTGGTAGTATTCGCGTTGTAAGTGCTGTTAGCAGTGTTAGTGCTGGTAGTATTCGCGT
>PPYF01370921.1_pt1 | contig 26575 bp, 26 predicted proteins | sample 1559871 | NCBI WGS metagenome assembly PPYF01 (sample SAMN08240021, study PRJNA423297) | Human gut metagenome, whole genome shotgun sequencing project. | reverse complement strand
TTCTCCACCTGCTGCTGGCCGAACTGCTCTTCCCGCTGCTTATCTGGGGCAGCGGCCAGGCGGCGCTTGAGCTCTCCCGCCATGGCTCGCCGCTGGCGCGCACCTCGCCCGGCAGCGGCCTGTGGCTGTCGCTGGCGCTTTGTCTGCTGCTGGCCAGCGAGGCCATCCGTCATCTTACCGTCCGGCCGCTCTGGCGCTGGCTGCTCAATGCGCAAGTCTGGCTGTTGCCCATCATCCTGCTCGCTATCGGGGCGCTCGATCAGCTCTCCTTGCTGAAGGAGTATGCCAACCGTCAGGAGGTATTTGATGACGCCCTGCGCCAGCATCTGCTTCTGCTGTTCGGCACCCTGCTGCCGGGCCTGCTGATTGGCCTGCCGCTGGGGGTATGGCTGTGGCGGCGTCCGCGCTGGCAGGCGCCGGCTTTCACCGCGCTCAATGTGATCCAGACTATTCCGTCGGTAGCGCTTTTTGGCCTGCTGATTGCGCCGCTTGCCGGTCTGGCGCGTTATTTCCCGACGCTGGGCGAGCTGGGCGTCTCCGGGACCGGCGTGGCGCCAGCCCTGATCGCTCTCACTCTCTATGCGCTACTGCCGCTGGTGCGCGGGGTGGTGACCGGCCTGCAGCAGGTACCGCAGGATGCCCTGGAAAGCGCGACGGCAATGGGCATGAGCGCCGGGCAGCGCTTTCGTCAGGTGCAGCTTCCGCTGGCGATGCCGGTACTGCTGCGCAGCCTGCGGGTGGTCAGCGTGCAAACCGTCGGCATGGCGGTAGTGGCCGCGCTGATCGGCGCCGGCGGCTTTGGCGCGCTGGTTTTTCAGGGGCTGCTGAGCAGTGCGCTGGATCTGGTGCTGCTGGGCGTGGTGCCGACCATTGCCCTGGCGGTGGTGGTGGATGCCCTGTTCGCCCTGTGGGGCGCCTGGCTAAAAGGAGAGGCCAATGATTGAATTTCAAGGGGTCAGCAAAGTGTTTGCCGGCCACCCGGCGGTGAAGGACCTGACCCTGGAGCTGCGCGAAGGCGCTTTCTCGGTGCTGGTGGGGACTTCCGGCTCGGGCAAGTCGACGACGCTGAAGATGATCAACCGTCTGCTGGAGCCGGACCGGGGCACCATTCGCTTTGCCGGCGAGGACATTCGCCAGCAGCCGGTCCTGACCCTGCGGCGGCGGATGGGCTATGCCATCCAGTCCATCGGCCTGTTTCCCCACTGGACGGTGGCGCAGAATATCGCCACCGTGCCGCAGTTGCAAAGATGGCCGCGGGCAAGGATCGCCGACCGGATCGACGAGCTGATGGCGCTGCTGGGGCTGGAGGCGACGCTGCGCGACCGTTACCCGCATCAGCTCTCCGGCGGCCAGCAGCAGCGGGTGGGGGTGGCGCGGGCGCTGGCGGCAGATCCGGAGGTGCTGTTGATGGATGAGCCCTTCGGCGCCCTCGACCCGGTGACCCGCGAGGCGCTGCAGCAGGAGATGCTGCGCATCCACCGTCTGCTGGGCCGGACGATTGTGCTGGTGACCCATGATATTGACGAAGCGCTGCGTCTGGCGGACCACCTGGTGCTGATGGACGGGGGCGAGGTGGTCCAGCAGGGGGCGCCGCTGGAGATGCTCCTGCGACCGAAAAATAGCTTTGTACAGACCTTTTTTGGCCGCAGCGAGCTGGGCGTGCGCCTGCTGTCGCTGCGCGAGGTGGGGGACTATTTGCGTCCCGACGAACGGCTGGCGGGCGAGGGGCTGACCGTCACCATGACCCTGCGGGAAGCGCTGTCGCAGTTTGTCGCCCGGCGCTGCGAGACGCTGCCGGTGGTCGATGCCGAAGGCAGGCCCTGCGGTACGCTGCATTTTGCCGATCTGCTGCGTCAGGAGATGAGCCATGAAGGCGCTTCGTGAGCCGCTGTGGTGGCTTATCGCGCTGTTTATCGGCCTGCTGGCAGGGCTGCCCTACAGCGCACCGCTGTTCAGTCGGCTATTCCCGGAGCTGCCGCGGCCGGTCTATCAGCAGGAGAGCTTCTGGGCGCTCACTCTCGATCACGGCTGGCTGGTGGTGGCGTCCAGCCTCGCGGCAACGGCAATCGGGCTGGGGGCTGGGGTGGCGATCACCCGGCCCGCCGGCAGCGCGTTTCGTCCGCTGGTGGAGACCATCGCCGCTATCGGGCAGACCTTTCCGCCGGTGGCGGTGCTGGCGATGGCGGTGCCGGTGCTGGGCTTTGGCTGGCTGCCCGCGCTCATCGCCCTCGCGTTGTATGGCATACTGCCGGTGCTGCAGGGGACGCTGGCCGGGCTGGGTTCGATACCGCCTGGGGTGTCAGGTGTGGCTGAAGGGATGGGAATGACCGGCTGGCAGCGTCTGTATAAGGTGGAGCTTCCGCTGGCGGCCCCGGTGATCCTGGCGGGGATCCGCACCTCGGTCATCGTCAATATTGGTACCGCGACCATTGCCTCGACGGTGGGGGCCAGTACGCTCGGGACGCCGATCATCATCGGCCTGAGCGGCTTTAATACCGCCTATATTGTTCAGGGGGCTCTGCTGGTGGCCCTGGCGGCGATTATCGTCGACCGCGCGTTTGAGCGTCTGACCCGCTGGATCAGCCGACACCGCCACGCACAATAAAGGAATAGCCGGCCAGCATTACGCCGCTGATCCCGCCGATGGCCATAAGTAAGAAGAGAGTGACGACCGCGATTTTCGCTGGCTTCATAATAGGCTCCTGATGTTAACAGGGGGATTATACGGTGAAGCGCAGGTGTTAATGAAACATTAATTGCGGTTTAGCGCGCCGCGCCGGGCTTTTTGCCGCGTTTGCTGCGCAACTCGCCGCAAAAAAGTGTGATCCTGTCCGTCATTTTTCATTTTTATGCAGGGCTTCAAAGAAAGTTTTCGCCAGGCAGGGTATGGTACGCGCTTTCAGGCATGTGTGGTTTGCGGGTATGTACGAGTTTGATCTGGTGTTGCTGCTGCTTCAGCAGATGTGCGTATTTTTGGTCATCGCGTGGTTGATGAGCAAAACCCGGCTGTTTATCCCCCTGATGCAAGTCACCGTTCGCCTGCCGCACAAGCTGCTGTGCTACGTCACCTTCTCCATTTTCTGCATTATGGGGACCTATTTCGGTCTGCATATCGAAGACTCGATCGCCAACACCCGCGCCATCGGCGCCGTGATGGGCGGCCTGCTCGGCGGGCCGGTGGTCGGCGGGCTGGTAGGGCTCACCGGCGGCCTGCACCGCTACTCGCTGGGGGGAATGACCGCCTTAAGTTGCATGGTCTCCACCATCGTTGAGGGGCTGCTGGGCGGTCTGGTGCACAGCGTGCTGGTCAAACGCGGCCGGCCGGACAAAGTCTTTAGCCCGCTGACCGCCGGGGCGATCACCTTCGTGGCCGAGCTGGTGCAGATGATGATCATTCTGCTGATTGCCCGCCCGTTCCAGGACGCCCTGCATCTGGTGCAGAGCATTGCCGCGCCGATGATGGTCACCAATACTGTCGGAGCGGCGCTGTTTATGCGCATTCTGCTGGATAAACGGGCGATGTTCGAGAAGTACACCTCCGCCTTTTCCGCCACGGCGCTGAAGGTGGCGGCGTCCACCGAGGGGATCCTGCGTCAGGGATTCAACGAAGAGAATAGCATGAAGGTGGCCCAAGTGCTGATCCAGGAGCTGGACATCGGCGCGGTGGCGATCACCGATCGCGACAAGCTGCTGGCGTTTACCGGCATCGGCGACGACCACCATCTGCCGGGCAAGCCTATTTCCTCCTCGTATACGCAACGGGCGATTGAGACCGGGGAGGTGGTCTACGCCGACGGCAACGAGGTGCCTTACCGCTGCTCGATTCATCCGCACTGTAAGCTGGGGTCGACGCTGGTGATCCCCCTGCGCGGCGAGAACCAACGGGTGATAGGCACCATTAAACTGTATGAGGCGAAAAATCGCCTGTTCAGTTCGATCAACCGCACCCTCGGGGAGGGGATTGCCCAGCTGCTGTCGGCGCAGATCCTCGCCGGACAGTACGAGCGGCAGAAGGCGCTGCTGACGCAATCCGAAATCAAGCTTCTGCACGCCCAGGTCAACCCGCACTTCCTGTTTAACGCGCTTAACACGCTGAAGGCGGTGATCCGCCGCGACAGCGATCAGGCCGGCCAGCTGGTGCAGTATCTGTCGACCTTCTTTCGCAAGAACCTGAAACGGCCGACGGAAATTGTCACTCTTGCCGATGAGATCGAGCATGTTAACGCCTATCTGCAGATTGAGAAGGCTCGCTTTCAGGCTAACCTGCAGATCCAGATGGCGGTGCCGGAAGGGCTGGCGCATCACCAGCTGCCGGCTTTTACCCTGCAGCCGATCGTGGAGAACGCCATTAAGCATGGTACATCGCAACATCTTGGCGTCGGCGAAATTACCATCCGCGCCAGCCAGGACGATCGCTGGCTGCAGCTGGATATCGAAGATAACGCCGGGCTGTACCGGGCCAACCCCCAGGCCAGCGGGCTGGGGATGAATCTGGTGGACAGGCGGCTGCGGGCGCGTTTTGGCGCCGACTGCGGCATCAGCGTCACCTGCGAGCCGGAGCGCTTTACCCGTGTCACCCTACGTCTGCCCCTGGAGGAGAATGCATGCTGAGAGTATTGATCGTCGATGATGAGCCGCTGGCGCGGGAAAACCTGCGCATTTTGCTGGAGACACAGCGCGATATCGAGATCGTCGGCGAGTGCGGCAACGCGGTGGAGGCCATTGGCGCGGTGCATAAGCTGCGTCCCGACGTGCTGTTTCTCGACATCCAGATGCCGCGCATCAGCGGTCTGGAGATGGTCGGGATGCTCGACCCGGAGCACCGCCCCTATATCGTGTTTCTCACCGCCTTTGATGAATACGCGGTGAAAGCCTTTGAGGAGCATGCCTTTGACTATCTGCTGAAGCCGATTGAAGCTGCCCGGCTGGAGAAAACCCTCGCCCGCCTGCGCCAGGAGCGTAATCTGCAGGATGTGTCGCTGCTGGATGATGCTCAGCAGACGCTGAAATACATTCCCTGTACCGGCCACAGTCGTATCTGGCTGCTGCAGATGGAGGATGTGGCCTTCGTCAGCAGCCGGATGAGCGGCATCTACGTGACCGACCGCGAGGGAAAAGAGGGCTTTACCGAACTGACCCTGCGCACCCTTGAGAGCCGCACGCCGTTGCTGCGCTGCCATCGCCAGTATCTGGTGAATATGGCGCACCTGAAGGAGATTCGCCTGGAGGAGAATGGTCAGGCGGAGCTGCTGATGCGCGCCGGGCAAACGGTGCCGGTGAGCCGACGCTATTTAAAAAGCCTGAAAGAGGCGATTGGCCTGTAAAGCTGGTACACTGCGCCCCATTGCATCATCGACAGTAAAAGGCCCTCATGCTCAGTAATGATATTCTTCGTAGCCTGCGCTACACCCTGAAAGTCAATAATAACGATATGGTGCGCATTCTCGCGCTCTCCGCTATGGAATCTACCGCCGCCAGCTTCGACACCTGGACGACGAAAGAGGATGAAGAGGGCTTTGTTCGCTGCCCGGACATTATCCTGTCGGGTTTCCTTAACGGCCTTATCTATGACAAGCGCGGCAAAGATGATTCGGCCCCGGAGCTGGCGCTGGAGCGTCGGGTGAATAACAACACGGTGCTGAAAAAGCTGCGGATCGCCTTCTCGCTGAAAACGGACGATATCCAGGCGATTATGAGCGAGCAGAAATACCGGGTGTCGGTGCCGGAGATCACCGCCATGATGCGCTCGCCTGACCACAAAAACTACCGCGAGTGCGGCGACCAGTTTCTGCGCAATTTCCTGCGCGGACTGACCCAGCGGGTGCATAACCCGAAGGCATGATTTTTTGCCGGGTGGCGGCTTCGCCTGACCCGGCCTACAACGACTGACCCCCGGGCGCGTGCTAGCATAGCGCCGCCGGGCAAAAAAAAAGCCCGACGAATTCCGCGTTTTCAATCAGCGCCACGCGCAGATCGACTTTGGCGAAATCGTCAAAGGTGATGGTCTCCTGAATAGGATCGTCCGCCAGCGGACCGATGACCGGCGCCGCGGTGGCTTTCACCTCTTCTTTAGAGGCTTCCACCAGGGCTTCCACCTGCTTCATCTCGATACGGTTGTACAGCGCCTTGAACGGATTGACCTTATGCGCCAGCAGCGGCTGCTGAATGGCGTCCCAGCTCAGTTCGCTGTTGAGGAACGCTTCCGCACGCGCGGCCAGCTGCGGCAGGACCGGCTTCAGCCAGGTCATCAGCACGCGGAACATATTCAGGCCCATGGTGCAGATGGCCTGCAGGTCGGCGTCGCGGCCTTCCTGTTTCGCCACCACCCACGGCGCCTGCTCGTCGACATAGCGGTTAGCCACGTCGGCGAGGGCCATGATTTCGCGGATGCGTTCACGCGCTGCACGAAATCTTCCAGGTTCAGGTCGATGTCATCGATGCGTGAAGAGAGCTTGGCGGTGTAGTAGTAGCGCAGGCTGTCGGCATCGAAATGATTTAACCAGGTGCTGGCCTTGATAAAGGTGCCGCGCGACTTGGACATCTTGGCGCCGTTAACCGTCACGTAGCCGTGCACGAACAGGTTAGTCGGCTTACGGAAGTTGCTGCCTTCCAGCATCGCCGGCCAGAACAGGCTGTGGAAGTAGACAATGTCCTTGCCGATAAAGTGATACAGCTCGGCCGTGGAATCTTTCTTCCAGTATTCGTCGAAGCTGGTGGTGTCGCCGCGCTTGTCGCACAGGTTCTTGAAGGAGCCCATGTAGCCGATCGGCGCGTCCAGCCAGACGTAGAAATATTTGCCCGGCGCGTTGGGAATTTCGAAGCCGAAGTACGGCGCATCGCGGGAGATGTCCCACTGCTGCAGGCCGGATTCGAACCACTCCTGCATCTTGTTCGCGACCTGCTCCTGCAGGGCGCCGCTGCGGGTCCACGCCTGCAGCATTTCGCTGAACGAGGGCAGGTCGAAGAAAAAGTGCTCGGAGTCACGCATCACCGGCGTGGCGCCGGAGACCACCGATTTCGGGTCGATAAGCTCGGTAGGGCTGTAGGTCGCGCCGCACACTTCGCAGTTATCGCCATACTGGTCCGGAGATTTGCACTTCGGACAGGTGCCTTTCACAAAACGGTCCGGCAGGAACATGCCTTTTTCCGGATCGTAGAGCTGAGAGATGGTGCGGTTTTCGGCGCAGATGAAGTTGACCTCGTGGCCGCGCATTCGCTGGTAACGGACCCAGACATCAGCCTGGATGTGCTCCAGCATGTGGCCGAGGTGGATGGAGCCGTTGGCGTACGGCAGGGCGCACGTTACCAGAATTTTCTTCGCGACTTGAGTCATAGTGAGCATTACATCTTCTGTTGTAAAAAGGGCTTCCGATATTACCAAAAGGGCTGTGGGTGCGCCATAAATGGCTGCCCATATATGGATAATCGTTACCTGTGATAAACTCTGTGATTACTGAAAGCATCTCAAAACAACAAAGGAGTCGGGATGAATTCGCAATCCCAGGCCAAATCCCCTGAGCGCCTACGTGCGATGGTCGCCGGGACACTGGCCAATTTCCAGCACCCAACCCTGAAGCATAATCTCACCGCCCTTAAGGCGCTGCACCATGTCGCCTGGCTGGACGATACCGTCCATATTGAACTGCAAATGCCGTTCGTCTGGAGCAGCGCTTTCGAAGCGCTGAAAGAGCAGTGCAGTGCCGAACTGCTGCGCATCACCGGCGCGAAGGCCATCGACTGGAAGCTGACCCACAGCATCGCGACCCTCAAGCGGGTGAAAAACCAGCCCGGGGTCAACGGCGTGAAAAACATTATCGCCATCAGCTCCGGCAAAGGCGGCGTCGGTAAATCTTCTACTGCCGTAAATCTGGCGCTGGCCCTGGCGGCGGAAGGGGCGAAGGTGGGCATTCTGGATGCCGATATCTATGGTCCGTCGATTCCGACCATGCTGGGTGCGGAAGACAGCCGCCCGACCTCGCCGGACGGCACTCATATGGCGCCGATCATGAAATATGGTCTGGCAACCAACTCCATCGGCTACCTGGTGACCGACGACAACGCCATGGTCTGGCGTGGGCCGATGGCCAGCAAGGCGCTGATGCAGATGCTGCAGGAGACGCTGTGGCCGGATCTTGATTACCTGGTGCTGGATATGCCTCCGGGCACCGGCGACATCCAGCTGACCCTGGCGCAGAACATTCCGGTGACCGGCGCGGTGGTGGTCACCACGCCGCAGGACATCGCGCTGATCGACGCCAAAAAAGGCATCGTGATGTTCGAGAAAGTGGAAGTGCCGGTGCTGGGGATCGTGGAAAACATGAGCATGCATATCTGCAGCAACTGCGGGCACCACGAGCCTATCTTCGGCACCGGCGGCGCGCAAAAACTGGCCGAGAAATACCACACCCAGCTGCTGGGCCAGCTGCCGCTGCATATTACGCTGCGGGAAGATCTGGATAACGGCACGCCGACGGTGGTGGCGCGTCCGGACAGCGAATTTACCGACATCTACCGCCAGCTGGCGGGCCGGGTGGCGGCCCAGATGTACTGGCAGGGAGAAGTGATCCCGGGTGAGATTGCCTTCCGCGCCGTTTAAGGCCGCGGCGAGCGCATCAGCCAGTATCTGCCCTCGGGCGACGCGCCCTGTGCTTCAATGGTCCAGCCATGACGCTGGTAGAAGCGCAGGGCGTTTTTATTTTCCATCAGGCACTTCAGCGTTCCGCTGGCGGTAAAGGTCCGTTCGACCTGCGCCAGCAGCGCGCTGCCGATATGTTTGCCCTGCCAGTCGGGGTCGACAAACAGATGGTGAAGGAAATTATCGGCGGTCCATACGGCGGCAAAGCCCACCGGCTGGCCGTCGCATTCCGCGACCCACAGCTGTTCATCCGCGGTGGCGGCATCGAAATCTTCCAGCCGCCACGCCGCGGCGGGAAGCCAGGTCCACGATAAACTGCGCGCCCGCAGGAAGATCTGGCGCAGCGCCGGAGAGTCCGCTGGCTCGCCGGGGCGGACGTGGAGATTGCGCGGATCAGCGATGGTAGAAGATCTCGCCATCATACACTTTGAGGATTTTGCCTTCGGTATCGGTAATCAGCACGTAGTTACCGCCCATATAGGTCCAGTGGCTGCCGGCGTCCGGCGCAGGCAGGTTACGCTGCTGCCACTGTTTAATGTTGTATTCCGGGGTGAGATACATCGCCGGAACGGTGTCGCCGATGTGAAACTGGGTGAAATCGGCGGTGAACTCTTTCAGCGCATACTGATCGATCCCCGCGGCAGTAGCCGTCCAGCTGGCGCCAGCGGTGGCAAGAAGTACGCCCAGAAGCATCATTTTTGTTTTACGCATAGTTTCCTCAATATTACCTGGACTCAAAATAGCAGCCTCGTATCATTCCTGAAGCGTTGCTGAAATGGCAAGCACTGGATTTTTAAAAAGTGTAAGCAAAACGCGGCGCAAGTCTTGTGCCGCTTGCGTTGCAGCGACGGTGATGCGTATTTTGGGAGCAATCTGAAGCAGGGGAGAATCAGCATGTTCAGGCTGGAAGATCTGACCTTATTTGTCCGCGCCGCGGCGCTGGGCAGTTTTAGCGACGCGGCGCGCGAGGCCGGGCAGCAGCCGGCGCAGGTCAGCGCGGCAATTAAGCGTCTGGAGACGATCCTCAATATTCGCCTGTTTGCCCGTTCGACCCGCAGCCTGCGCCTGACGCCGGAGGGGGAGACCTGGCTGCCCTACGCCACCCAGATGCTCGATACCCTCGAGGCCGGTCTGCAGAAGATCCAGACCCCGGATGATGAAGTTCGCGGCATGTTGCAGATTGCCGTGCCGTCGGACCTCGGGCGTAACCTGCTCCTGACCCTGTTCCGCGATTTCCGCCAACGCCACCCGGCGCTGCGCCTGCGGCTGCTCTTTTCCGATCAGCTGACCGACGTGTTTAAAGATCCGGTGGACGTTGCGTTTCGCTATGGCAATAACGACGATGCCTCGTTTATCTCGCTGCCGGTGGCGCCGGAAAATCGTCGGGTGCTGGTGGCCTCGCCTGAGTGGATCGCCCGCCATGGCGAACCGCAGACCCTCGAGGAACTCAGCCAGCACAATGCGTTGATCTACATTTTGCGCGGCCGTCCGTTCGACCGCTGGTCGCTGAGCCTCGACGGCGTGGTTCAGCAGCAGAAGGTTTCCGGCACGGTGATGAGCGACGACGCCGAGGTGATCCGTCGGCTGGCGATCGCCGGGGAGGGCATTGCCTATAAATCGATGCTCGACGTCAGCGACGATCTGCGGGCGGGGCGCCTGCGGCGCCTGCTGCCGCGTTATCAGGGGGATGTGGTGCCGTTGAATCTGATTTGTCCGCACCGCAAACAGCTCTCTGCCGCGGTGCGTTTGTTATATGAAGAGGTGAAATCACATTGTGAAGGGCTTAATGCCTGACTAAGGTCGCGAAGTAATACACCAGCGGGACGGCCAATACCCACAGGCCAATCGGGATCTCCCGCCACTTACCGGCGATAGCCTTGATCACAATGTAAAACAGCAGCCCGCCGGCAATCCCGGTGCCAAAGCTGTTGGCGATAAGGGTGATCATCACCATCATCAGCACCGGCAGCCCGTCGGTGAAGTTGGCAAGATCCACTTTGCGCAGGCCGCTGAACATGTTCAGGCCAATCAGGATCAGCGCCGGGGCGGTGGCTTCTTTCGGGATCATCAACGCCACCGGCGTGAACAGCAGCATCAGCAGGAACATTACCGCCGCCGACAGGGCGGTGAGGCCGGTTTTGCCGCCCGCTTCCGCTGCCGCCGAAGATTCAATCAGCGCCGTCGCCGCCGGAATGCCCACCCACGGGCCGAGCGCGGCGGCAATCGAATCGACCATGAACGGGCGATTAATCTGCGGCATGTTGCCTTCTTCATCCAGCAGACCCGCCTCGCCGCCCACCGCCAGCGTTGTCCCCATGGTGGAGAAAAACTCAGATGCGAAAAAGACGAACAGGAACGGCAGGAAGGCGATGTTTAACGCCCCCAGCAGGTCAACCTGTCCCAGCACCGGCTCCAGCGAGTGGGGGGCATCGATAAAATGCGTCGGCAGTTTAGTCACGCCGAACGGGATACCCACCAGGGTAGCGCACAGAATGGCCCACAAAATGGCGCCCGGAACCTTACGCGCCTGCAGGGCTATCGCCAGGAACAGGCCGCACAGCGCCACCAGCGCGCCGGGGGCGAGAAAGTCGCCGAGCATCAGGGCGTTGGTTTTCGCATTGGCCAGCACCAGCCCGGCATTGCGAAAACCGAGCACGGCGACAAACAGGCCGATGGAGGCCGTCAATCCCAGCTTGATCGACTGCGGCACCGAGCGGGTGACCACTTCGCGCAGGCCAAAGCGGGTCAGCAGGAAGAAGAGGATCCCCGACCAGCAGGCAATTCCGAGGCCAGTCTGCCAGCCAATCCCTTCGCTACCGGCCAGCGTTACCCCCACCAGCACCGAGCCGCCAATGCCCGGGCCGACGATAAACGGCAGGTTGGCATAAAACGCCATCAGCAGCGAGCCGACGACGAAGACCAGAATGGTGCCGGTGGTAGCGGCGCCTTTATCCATCCCGCCGATCGCCAGCAGCCCCGGGATAACCACCAGTAAATAGGCGGCGGCGAGAAAGCCGGTAATCCCGGCTAGGCATTCGGTGCGTAGCGTGCCGCCGCGCGAGCGCAGCGCAAAGCGGCGCTCCAGCCAGTTAGCGCGGGCGGAAGAGTGAAGTGTGTTATCGGCCATGCTCAGGCTCCCTGAGGATTATTGTTGTGATCGGTTGGCTCCGGGATCTCCCGGCAGGCTATCAACGGGTCGACTATCTGGCGGCTGCCGCCGTCGGTCAGACCCAAATCGGTTAAATGCGGCCCGGCGTTACAGGCAAGGCAGGTGCCTTCAATGGCCTTGAAGACCCGGTACGGCGGCTCCCAGTCGGCGACTTGGCTGCTCAGATCGCGCAGCTCGCGGAACTGACGCGCCAGTTCCGCGGCCGGGAGATCCGACAGCATGCCGGCAATCGGCATCGCCACATGGGCGAGGATCTCGCCCTGTTGCGCCAGCGCCATCCCGCCGCCGGAGGCGATAAGCTGGTTGGCCGCCAGCGCCATATCATTAGCGTCGCGCCCGAGCACCACCAGATTATGCGAGTCGTGGGAGTAGCTGGTGGCGATGGCGCCGCGCAGCTCACCCCAGCCTTCAAGCAGGGCGATTTGCGGCGTCGCCTGATGGCGGCCGTGGCGGTGCTTGACCCAGATCAGACTGAAGCCGGCGGGCAGCTGGACTATCCCGTCACGAACCTGCACTTCCACTTCGCCCCACTGGGTGAAGCGCGCGCCGCGGATATGGCGCAGGCGGGCGATGCCGTGACGAATGCCCTGGACGCGCAGAATAAAGTCATCGGCGCGGAGGGGGGCGATCTGCAAAGTATCGCGCGGCGGCGTGACGCCCGCGGCGGGCGCGATCGGTGTCAGCAGGTTGCCCGCGCGGGCCAGCAGCTTACCGCCTACGTAGACTTCGCGGGCCACCAGTTTCTCCAGGGAATCAAACACCACCAGATCGGCGCGCCGCCCGGCGGCAATCAGCCCAAGATCGTGGCGCTGCAGGCGAATAGCGGCGTTGAGGGTGGCGAATCGCAGCGCATCGACCACCGGTAAACCGTGCTCGATCAGCAGATTAAGCAGGGCGATGATGCCGCCTTTCTCCAGCAGCATATCCGGCGGCACGTCATCGGTGCAGACGGTGATCTGCGAGGAGAGGTGCGGCAGCGTTTTTAACGCCGCGACGATATCCGGCAGCAGATAGGGGTGCGAGCCGCGGATCTCGATCGTCAGCCCGGCGCGCAGTTTTTCCAGCGCGTCGTCCGCCGAGGTCAGTTCATGATCGGAGGTGACGCCGGCGGCGAGGTAGCCCTGCAGGTCAGCGCCGCTCAGGCCGCGGGCGTGGCCTTCAATCAGTTTGCCGCTGTTGAGACCGGCCTGGACAATCTCCTGCATCCGCTCGCTACCGTGCAGCACGCCGTGCATATCCATCACCTCCGCCACGCCGCGCACTTCCGGCCAGCCGAGCATGGTCTCCATCTCCGCGCCGGCAAAATCGGCGCCGGACATTTCGAGACCCGGCGTGGAGGGGACGCTGGACGGGGCGGCGACCATCACCTGCAGCGGCAGATGGCGGCTGGCGTCCACCGCATAGCGCACGCCAGCGACGCCGAGGACGTTGGCCAGCTCATGCGGATCCCAGAACACTGCGGTGGTGCCCTGGGTGAGGACGATTTCCGCATAGCGCTCCGGCGGCAGGTGCGAGCTTTCGAGATGCACGTGGGTGTCCATCAGGCCGGGGGACAGGTAGCTACCGGCCAGGGAACGCACTTCATGGGCGTCTTCGCGACTGCCGCGCGGATGGACGCTGGCGATCATCTCGCCGACGATACCGACGTCAGCGGGGCGAATTTCGCCCGTGGCCATATCGACGATCTGCGCATCGATCAGCAGCAGATCAAACGGGGATTCACCGCGCGCGGCCTGCACGGCGCGACGGCGGACTTGAGCATTGCTGGACATAACCACTCCGGCACAAGGATAATGCGGATACTCTAGGGGCACAGCAAACGTTTGCCCAGATGAATAAATTTATCACCCGATAAGCTCGGGTTATTGTGCAGGACCACCGTAGCGAACCCGATGATGAACGAACCCTGGCAGCGGCTGCCCGCGCTCTCTCTTAAACAGCTTCAGTATTTCGTCACCCTGGCCCAGCTGCGCCATTTTACCGATACCGCCAGTCGGCTGGCGATTAGCCAGCCGGCGCTGAGCAGCGCCCTGCGGCAGATTGAAACGGTACTCGGCGGTAAGCTGGTCAACCGTACCGCTGCGACGGTCACTCTGACTGAACTGGGGGCGGCGATTTTACCCCACGCCCAGCGGATCCTCAGCGTGGCGCAGGCGGCCTTTTCCGATATGCAGCAGATTGTCGAGGCGGGTGGCGACGGGACGGTGCGTATCGGTCTGGTGCCGTCGGTCAGTTCGCTGCTGTTTCCGCTGCTGCCGCAGACCCTGGCTGAGGCCTTTCCGCGTCTGCGCATTGAATTTCACGATCAGACCAACGATGCGCTTATCCAGGCGCTGCAGCGCGGCGAGATTGATTTCGGCATCGGGGCGATCGACAGCTCACTGCCCGCAGAACTGCTGGTCTATCCGCTGCGCGAAGATCCCTTCGTGGCGGTGCTGCACCGCGACGATCCGCTGGCCGCGCAGGCGCATCTGCCGTGGAAACAGCTGGTGGGGCGGGATATTGCTGTGTTCTCGAAGGGCAATATCCAGCGGCTGGTGGCGGCATTAGTGGAGAGCCATCGCCTGACGCTGACCACCCGCTACCAGGTGGACTATATCGAAACCCTGTATGGCCTGGTGCGCTCGCGCTTAGCGGTGGCGATTCTGCCGGCGCTACGTCTTCAAACCGGCGGGTGGTCACCAGCGAGAGGGTATCCACCGGCAGGGAGACGGTGCAGGCCAGCTCGTTGAGCAGGGCTTTGGCCTGGATCACCTCCTGCGAGACCCGATCGTCGCGCAGGCTGTCGGAAACATAGTTCAGCGCCCGGTAATCGGTGCTGATGTGGGCGATGGTGATGCGCATGCCGTTCTCTTCTGCCATTCTGGCGGCATGCTGGAGCAGCGGGACGCCGTCCTGACTGCTGTTAATCAGTACCAGCGCATGGTGATAAACGGCCATGGCGTATATCCTCGGTAGGCTAAATAGCGCATGATGTCATTATTTTCCGCCCGCCAGCAGCGGAATGCAATCCCGTCCGGTTGCCTGATGAGCATGATGGCCGCGAAGGTGTCGTAACCAGGGCTAAAGGCTTGTTGTATGAACCGGTGAGTTGCGGTAAATTCCACAACGCTTAACAATTTCACTATTTTGACTCGGGGTGCCCTTCTTCGTTGAAGGCTGAGAAATACCCGTACCACCTGATCTGGATAATGCCAGCGTAGGGAAGTCAGAGACCGCAGGGTCATTGCTTCTACCTCGTCTGGCGGGAGCAAACTATGCCTGAGCTGTTGAATCCCGCGCCTGTCGCGCACCTGCGCCATCTGCTGCGCGCCCATTCCCCCCTTGTGCACTGCATGACTAATGACGTGGTGCAGACCTTTACCGCCAATGTTCTGCTACGTCACCGACGGCGAGCGGGTGCTCAGCGTGGCGGGGGGCAATCCGCTGATGACCCGGGTGGTGGGCACCGGCTGCGCGCTGTCGGCGGTGGTGGCGGCGAGCGCGGCGCTACCGGGAGACCGGCTGGAAAACGTGGCCGCCGCCTGCGGGCTGATGAAGCAGGCCGGGGCGATCGCCGCCCGTCAGGGAGGCCCAGGCAGCTTTATTCCGGCGTTTCTCGACGCGCTGTATCAGGAGGTGCAGGGATGAAACGCATCAACGCCCTGACCATCGCCGGCACCGATCCCAGCGGCGGGGCCGGTATCCAGGCCGATCTGAAAACCTTCTCCGCGCTGGGGGCCTATGGCTGCTCGGCGATCACCGCCCTGGTGGCGCAGAATACCCGCGGCGTACAGTCGGTCTATCGCATCGAACCGGATTTTGTGGCCGCGCAGCTCGACTCGGTGTTCAGCGATGTGCGTATCGATACCACCAAAATCGGCATGCTGGCGGAGACCGATATTGTGGAAGCCGTGGCCGAGCGGCTGGCGCGCTACCGGGTGGCCAACGTGGTGCTGGATACCGTCATGCTGGCGAAAAGCGGCGATCCGCTGCTGTCGGCTTCGGCGGTAGAGACCCTGCGTCAACGATTGTTGCCGCAGGTGTCATTGATCACCCCGAACCTGCCGGAAGCGGCCGCGCTACTCGATGCCCCCCATGCGCGTAACGAACGGGAAATGCTGGAGCAGGGGCGGGCGCTGCTGGCGCTGGGCTGCGGCGCGGTATTGATGAAGGGCGGCCATCTCGACGATGCCGAAAGCCCGGACTGGCTCTTCACCCGCGAAGGGGAACAGCGGTTCACCGCGCCGCGAGTGCAGACCAAAAATACCCACGGCACCGGCTGTACGCTCTCCGCCGCGCTGGCGGCGCTGCGCCCGCGTCACGCGGACTGGGCGGCCACCGTTATCGAGGCGAAGGCCTGGCTGTCGGCGGCTCTGGCGCAGGCCGACTCTCTGGAGGTAGGCCACGGTATCGGGCCGGTGCACCATTTCCACGCCTGGTGGTAAATGGCAGCGCAACGGGACAGCAGAATCTCCTGAAAAAATGGCCCCCCGGCTGGAAAATAGGCTAAGTCGGTACCAGGCTTAACCTGCCCAAAAAAATTGGGTTGGGATAATGCATGCCGGCTTCGGCCGGCCTTACGGGAGATTGCTATGACTGATATTACGCAGTTGCTGGGCAAAGATGCCGAGAGCCTGTTGCAGCACCGTTGTATAACCATTCCGTCCGACCAGCTGTATCTGCCTGGCGCAGATTATGTTGATCGGGTGATGGTGGATAACAACCGACCACCGGCGGTGCTACGCAATATGCAGACCCTGTACAATACCGGACGCCTGGGGGGAACCGGCTACCTTTCCATTCTGCCGGTTGACCAGGGCGTGGAGCACTCGGCGGGCGCCTCCTTTGCCGCCAACCCGCTGTACTTTGATCCGAAAAATATCGTCGAGCTGGCGATCGAAGCCGGCTGTAACTGCGTGGCGTCGACCTACGGCGTGCTGGCCTCGGTGTCGCGCCGCTACGCGCATCGCATCCCTTTCCTGGTGAAGCTCAACCATAACGAAACGCTGAGCTATCCCACCGAATACGACCAGACCCTCTACGCCAGCGTTGAGCAGGCGTTCAATATGGGGGCGGTGGCCGTGGGAGCGACGATCTATTTCGGCTCGGAACAATCGCGTCGTCAGATAGAAGAGATTTCCGCCGCCTTTGAGCGGGCCCATGAGCTGGGCCTGGTCACCGTGCTGTGGGCCTATCTGCGCAATTCGGCGTTCAAGAAAGACGGCGTCGACTATCATGTTTCCGCTGACCTGACCGGTCAGGCCAACCACCTGGCGGCCACCATCGGCGCCGATATCGTTAAGCAAAAGATGGCGGAGAATAACGGCGGCTACAAAGCGGTTAACTTCGGCTATACCGACGATCGGGTGTACAGCAAACTGACCAGCGATAACCCCATCGATCTGGTGCGCTACCAGCTGGCCAACTGCTATATGGGCCGCGCCGGGCTGATCAACTCCGGCGGCGCGGCGGGCGGGGAGACCGACCTTGCCGACGCGGTGCGCACGGCGGTGATCAATAAACGCGCCGGCGGCATGGGGCTGATCCTTGGCCGCAAAGCGTTTAAGAAATCGATGGCCGACGGCGTGAAGCTGATCAATGCCGTGCAGGATGTTTATCTGGATGGCAAAGTGACTATCGCATAAGGCAAAAATCCGGGCGGCACCGCCCGGATTGCTCGTTGTTTGTACCAGATGCGGTTTATTAAGACTCTGCCGCGTTGGCGGTAAACGGTTTCGCATGCTGATCGCTGGTAAAGCCAGGCTGTTCAACGCGGATTAACGGGCACAGGAAGAAGGCCAGAATATATAAGGCGGTATAGGCTATTACCACGCCGATAGTGCTGAAATAGGGCAGCAGTACCACGGCAATCGCCGGCGCCAGAAAGTTCGACAGCCCGGCTGACAGGTTATAGACCGAAATGGCCGCGCCTTTATGGTTCGGCTCCAGCGCCGGGAACACCGCCGCCATCGGCACAAACGCGGCGACAAAAATCCCCAGGGCAATAGCCGGTACCAGCGCCATGGCAAAATTATGGCCGAAGTGCTGGGGCAGGTAATAGAACGCCAGGCTGGAAAGCGCCATCCCGATGCAGCCGAACCAGCGGATAACCTTCATCCAGCCCATTTTCTCCGCCACAATCCCCCAGAAAACGTTCGAAAAGATAGTAGTGAAGAAGAATGCCGCCCATACCTGCAGCCATTCCGAGGTGGTAAATCCCAGCTCATCAACAAACATCATCGGCATGATCACCGCAAAACCAAACAGCGACAGGGTGTTGATAATGCGCACAATGCTCGAGAACAGAATGCTGCGGTTGGTATAGAGCAGCGTCGCGGCGCGCCCCAGTTCGGCGAATTTTTCACGAGTGGTCAGGTTCTGCATATGGCGCGGCGTTTCGGTATGACGCATCGACACCAGCGCAATAATGCCGCCGGTGACGCAAAAGAGCAGCGCCAGCCACAGGGTGCCCATTTCGCCAATGTGGGGAATGGTAAAACTCGGAATATAGCTGCCGAACACGCCGATACCCACCGAGTAGACCGCCCAGAACCAGCCCAGCGCGGAGCTGGAACTGTCGCTGCGGACGTTGTGGATAATGGCGACGATAAAGGAGTAGAGGAACAGCGGGTAGGCCAGGCCGCGGATGCCATAAAACAGCAGGATCAGCGCATAGTTGGCGCGACCGAGGCCGAAGACGAGGAACAGTACGTGGAATACACACCACAGCACGAAGCCAATCAGCATGGCTTTACGTGGGGTGATGATTTCCGCCACCACTCCGGAGACCCACGCCGACAGGGCGGCAGCCAGACCGTAGAGAGTAAAGGCAAATGAAGCCTGCGCCGGGGTGAATCCGAGTGCTTTGATGTAGTGCGACAGAAAAGCCAGCTCAAAGCCGTCGCCGGTCATAAACACGGCGATGGCGACATATCCCCAGATGAGGTTGAGCGGTAGACCGTACCACTGTTTGTTATTAACGGACATGTTGACCTCGATTTCAGAGTGCAGATGAGTGTCTCCGCTGCACAGCAGCGGAGCATTATTGTTATAAAATAAGGAGGTATGTTATTCGCGAATCAGCCTGCCGGCCTGTTGTAGCGCCTTATAGGCCGCATACCTGCGCTGATGAAGCGGGCTAAACGCCGTCTCGCTGTGATAGGTGGCATCCACCTGAGTAAACTGCTTCATGGCCTCCGGCAGCGAAGCCGCGACTCTGCCCGCCACCGCGCCGAGGATGGCGGAACCTAACAGCACCGGCTCGCGGCTGGCGGTGCTCACGATGCTAACGCCGCAGGCGTCGGCCAACAGCTGACGCACCAGCGGATGCTGCCCGGCTCCGCCGCTGATGACGATATTTTCACTCTCAATTCCGCAGGCGCGCTGGGCGTCAATGATCTGTCGCAGACCATAGCCAATCCCGCATAGCCCGGCAACGTACAGCGCGGTCAGGTTATCCAGGTCCCGCTCCATCCCCAGCCCGGCAATCAGCGCTTTCGCGTGGGGATCGGCAAGCGGCGCGCGATTACCGAGAAACTCCGGAACGACGTGCAGACCGGCGGCCAGCGTTACCGCTTCAGAAGGGGAAGCAACTTGCGTCAGAACGCGATCCGCCAGCCAGACCGGCAGAGGGACGCCTGCGGCTTTCGCTTGCTCGCGCGCTTCCGCCGCCGCCGGATGGAAGCTCAGCAGCTGGTCGATAGCCGCGCCGGCGGCGCTTTGCCCGCCTTCACTTAGCCAGTAGCCCGGCACCATCGCCGAATAGTAAGGGCCCCAGACGCCCGGGACGAATACCGCTTCCTGAGTGGTGGTCATGGTGCAGGAAGAAGTGCCGAAGACATAGGCCATATTGTTGACCGCGCCGTTAAGCACGCCGACGGTACCGATGCCGCCCGCGTGGGCGTCAATCATCCCCACCGCCACCGGCGTACCGATCGGCAGGCCCATCTCCTCTGCCGCCGTGGCGCAAAGGCCCTCGCCGCAGGGGGTGCCTGGATCGACAATCCGCTGGCCGATGCGGACAAAATCTTTATCCGCCAGCTCTGCGAGGCCAATCTGGCGGAAGTAACCGGCATCCCAGCGTTGTTCATGCGCCAGGTAGGTCCATTTACAGGTCACCGTGCAGACCGAGCGGGCTTCATCGCCGGTTGAGCGCCAGGTGAGGTAATCGGCGAGGTCGAAGAAGTGGCGCGCCTGCTGATAGATGTGCGGGCGATTCTCCTTCAGCCACAAAATTTTCGGCGTTTGCATCTCCGGCGAGATTTTGCCGCCAACGTACCGCAGTACCGGGTGGCCCGTGGCATTGATCTTTTCTGCCTGCCCGGTGGCGCGATGATCCATCCAGACAATAATGTTGCGGTCCGCATCGTCCGAAGGCCCGACCGCCAGCGGCGCATCGTTATCGCCAATCACCACCAGCGAGCAGGTGGCATCGAAGCCGATCCCGGCTATCGACGACGGCGAAACGCCGGCGTTGGCCACCGCCGTTTTAATGCAGTAGCACACCGCCTGCCAGATCTCACGGCTCGACTGCTCGACCTTGTTTCCGGCGCTGCGAAACAGGGTTATTTCCCGGGTCGCGTGGGCGAGGAGCTCGCCCCGCAGATTGAATACCCCGGCGCGCACGCTGCCCGAACCGACATCCACGCCAATAATGTTTTGCGTATCGTTTTGCATCACATCCTCTCACAGGCTGGCCAGGGTCAGAGATCCACGCTGTTCGGCAGGATCACAATGTCGCGCACGGTGACGTTTTTCGAACGCGTCACCATAAACAGCACCGACTCCGCCACTTCAATCGGCTGCATCAGGCTGCCGTTGGCCAGCGCTTCGTCCATTTTGGCTTTTGGCCAGTCGTCCAGCAGAGCGGTAACCACCGGGCCCGGCAGTACGGCGCCGACGCGCACGCCATACTGCGCCACCTGGCGACGAGTGGTGTGCACAAATGCCTGCACCGCGAATTTCGACGCGGTATAGACAGGCTCCCAGATCACCGGCACCACGCCCGCGATCGAGCTGGTGAAGATAATATCCCCGGATTTTTGCGCGATCAGATGCGGCAGGACGCTGCGCACGCAGCGGAAGGCGGCGTTGATATTGAGGTGCAGCACGCGGTCCCAGACGTCCGGGTCGCCCTCGGCCACCGGCCCGCCGATATAGGCGCCGGCGTTGGCGTGGAAGATATCGAGACGCCCGGTAAGCTGCAAAATGCCCTGCAGTAGGTTATCGACCTGGTCCGCCTGCATCAGGTCGACCTGCAGGGCGAAGGCGTTTTCGCCAAGTTCGGCGACCAGTTTGTTGAGCTTTTCGCCTTCGCGGTCGATCAGTACCACTTTTGCGCCAGCTCCCAGCAGGGTCCTCGCGCACTCGAGGCCGATACCGGACGCCGCGCCGGTGATCGCGGCGACTTTACCGCTGAGGGAAGTATTCATAGAGGAGACAGAGTGGTTCATTTTATAATCCTTTGCCGTGTCTGGTTAAAACTATCGAACGCGAGGGCATCACGTTCGAGGTGATAGACTAAAACTGGTAACATATTGAATATCAGCATCTTAATTCAGGCTTGCTGGCATGTTGAGGCGGTATGCGCGCGTACTTCCTGGCGTGAAAAGGATGCTCAATCGATGAAGCTATGTTGCTCTCGCTTCATCGATTGAGCAAGTGGGGAAATTAACAGCGACATGATTTTGTGACGCAAGTTGGAAAAATGAAGAAGATAACGATTTACGACCTGGCGGAACTTTCCGGCGTTTCGGCGAGCGCGGTGAGCGCTATCCTCAACGGTAACTGGAAAAAGCGCCGCATCAGCGCCAAGCTTGCGGAAAAGGTGACGCGGATTGCCGAGGAGCAGGGCTATGCGATTAACCGTCAGGCCAGCATGCTGCGCAGTAAAAAATCACACGTCATCGGTATGATTATCCCCAAATATGATAACCGCTACTTCGGTTCCATCGCCGAACGCTTTGAGGAGATGGCCCGCGAGCGCGGCCTGCTGCCGATTATCACCTGTACGCGCCGGCGTCCGGAACTGGAGATCGAAGCGGTAAAGGCGATGCTCTCCTGGCAGGTTGACTGGGTGGTCGCGACCGGGGCGACCAATCCGGATAAAATTTCCGCGCTATGCCAGCAGGCGGGCGTGCCAACGGTCAATCTCGACCTGCCGGGCTCTCTCTCGCCGTCGGTGATTTCGGATAACTACGGCGGCGCGAAAGCGCTGACTCATAAGATCCTGGCTAATAGCGCCCGCCGCCGCGGAGAGCTGGCGCCGCTGACCTTTATCGGCGGGCGCAGCAGCGACCATAACACCAGTGAGCGTTTACGCGGCTTCCACGATGCGCATCGCGAGCTGGGGCTTAGCGTGCCGCAGGCGAATATTCTGGCTCCTGGCTATTCGAAAGGCCACGTTGAGGCCTGCCTGCAGGAGCGGTTTAGCAGCGCGAAGACGTTGTTGCAGGGGATATTTGTTAACTCGACGATATCCCTGGAAGGGGTTGTGCGCTGGCTGTCGCAGGTGGGTCTGACCGGCAGCGAGCAGCCGCCGATGGGCTGCTTCGACTGGGATCCTTTTGTCTACCTGCTGGGGCACGATATCGACATGGTGCAGCAGGACGTGCCGGCGATGCTGGACGCGGTTTTTTCGATTATTGACGCCGGCGAAGCCAGCCAGCAGCGGATTGAAATTCCCCCGCGACTGATGAGCAGCAGCTGAGTCGCTGTCTGGCTGTTCGACGTTACCGCGTCAGCAGCCAGCGGGCGGTATGCTCATCGGTCACCAGGCCATTAATCCAGCCGCCTTTAAGGGCGGCCAGGATCGCCGGTCGTTTATGTTCTCCACAGGCAGCGGCAATCCGCGGGCAGTGGCTCTGGCGGATATCATAGCTAGTGATCATGCGGTTGATCTCGCTGTCTACCACGTCGCCTTGCGCATCAATAAACCGCCCGAGGATCTCCCCGATGCCGCCGCGGGCGGTCAGCTCATCCATCTGCGCCTGATTGATAAAGCCGTCTTTAAAGATCGGACTTTGCGTGCCCAGCGGACCAATACCGACAAAAATCACGTCCGCCTCGCGGGCGACGCCGGAGACGCTGCGGAATAAGCGATTGGTGCACCACATCTCATGCTCCTCCGCGCTTTGGGCGTAGCGCGGCGCCGGCCACTGATAGTACTTGGCCTTAATTTTGCGGGTCAGCAGCAGGGGCACGTCATCGTAATAATTGCACTGCCCGTCGGCGTTCATGGCGCTGATCAGCGCCACGCAGCGGGTATTCAGGCTGTCAAAATCGATGCGCTGCAGCGCTTTTTTCAGGGTCAGGCCCGAGCCCAGACCGATAATTTTCTCTTTATCATCCTGCAGATAGCGAGCCATCAGCTGATAGCAGCCAAATGACACACTGTCGAGGGTGCTTTCTTCGCTAAAGGCGGGGACCACATTGCACTCGATCAAGCGGTATTTTTCCTGCAGCAACTGCGCATAATCGAGGCAGTTCGCTACCGGATGGTGCAGATTAATCGACACAATCCCTTCTTCTTTCGCGGCGGCGATCAGCCGTTGCACCACCGGTCTGGAGGTGCCCAGCTGGCTGGCAATCTCGCTCTGATTCTGGCCGGCGATGTAGTACATCCATGCGGCACGCACCTTCTGATCCAACCGGATATCGTCTTCTTTACTCATGGTTTCCCGCCCTAAGTTGCTGGCCAGGGCACGCAATTGGCCCGGCGAATACCCGCATTCTCGCCGTGGTTGGCATAACTGGCAAGCTTTTGCTCTTTACTGGTCATTTGTAATTTAATTGGGTAATTGCTCTTTTGTGATCCATGGCTCTTATTTTGGTCAAATGATCAATTACAGTGGCGCCATCAACTCAAGGAGAGCAGAACATGAACAATCAATTCACATGGCTTCATATCGGTCTGGGTTCTTTTCATCGCGCGCATCAGGCGTGGTATCTGCATCGTCTGATTGCTTCCGGGGATAATCGCTGGCGCATCGCGGCGGGGAATATTCGCAACGACGCCGAGCAGGTGGTCCAGGCGCTGGCGGCGCAGGGAGGACGTTACGTCCTCGAGACCGTCAGCCCGGAAGGGGAGCGCGAATATGAAGAGATCACCTCAATCCAGAAACTGCTACCGTGGCAGGCCGGGCTACAGCCGCTGATTAACGAAGGGGCAAACCCGCAGACCAAAGTTATCGCCTTTACCGTGACGGAAGGGGGGTACTACCTGAACACTCGCCATCGGCTGGAAACCAGCAACCCCGATCTGCAGGCCGACCTGCAAGGCGAGTGCAAAACCATTTACGGCACCCTCGCGCGGATCCTGGAAAAGCGCATGGCCGACAACGCCGGGCCGCTGACCCTGCTCAACTGCGATAACGTGCGCCATAACGGCGAGCGTTTCCACGACGGTATGGTCGAGTTCCTGCAGCTCACCGGCAAACAGGCGGTGATTGACTGGATGGCGGCCAATACCACCTGTCCGAACACCATGGTGGACCGCATCACCCCGCGTCCGGCGGCCGATCTGCCGGCCCGCATCAAAGCGCAAACCGGAATTGATGACAAAGCGCCGGTGATGGGGGAGACCTTTATCCAGTGGGTAGTGGAGAACAACTTCCGCGATGCCCGCCCGAATCTGGAGGCGGTCGGCGTGGAGATGGTGGAGTCGGTCATCCCGTATGAAGAGGCGAAAATCCGTATTTTGAACTCGTCGCACAGCTGCATTGCCTGGGCGGGAACCTTAATCGGCCAGCAGTATATTCATGAAAGCACGCTGACCGATGTTATCTACGCCATTGCCGACCGCTACGTTACGGAGGACGTTATTCCGTGTCTCGGCGATAACGGCATTGATCTGCCGACCTACCGGGATGTGGTGCTTAAGCGCTTTACCAACCCCTATATCCAGGACACCAACCAGCGCGTCGCCGCCGACGGCTTCTCGAAAATTCCGGCGATGATCGCGCCAACCTTGCAGGAGTGCTACCAACGCGGCGTCCGCCCTGAGGCGACCGCCATGCTGCCGGCGTTGTTCTTCGTCTTTATGGAGCAGTGGCACAAGGGAACTCTGCCGTATCAGTACCAGGACGGCATCCTGGATGCGCAGGCGGTGCATGAGATGTTCGAGGCTCAGGATCCGGTGGCTGTCTTCGCCCGTGATAAAGCCCTGTTTGGTGATCTCGCCAACAACGCGGATTTCCTGGCGCTGATGCGCGAGAAAGTCGCCGCCGTTTACACGCTGATTAACTAAGAGGTGGCTATGTATCTGGGTATCGATCTCGGCACATCGGAAGTCAAAGCGCTGGTCATTGATGAGAACCATGAGGTTATCGCCAGCCATAGCGCGCCGCTGAGTATTCAGCGGCCTCATCCGCACTGGTCAGAACAAGCGCCGGAGCTATGGTGGGAGGCGACGGAGTACCTGATGGCCACGCTACGGGAAAAATGCGCGCAGCATTGGCCGGCCATTAAGGCGATTGGCCTCTCCGGGCAGATGCACGGCGCGGTGTTGCTGGATGCAGAGGGGAAGGCGATCCGTCCGGCCATTCTGTGGAACGACACCCGCTGCGCCGCAGAGTGCGCCGAGCTGGAGGCGATGGCGCCGGAGCTGCATCAGGTGGCGGGCAACCTGGCGATGCCGGGCTTTACCGCGCCGAAGCTGTTGTGGGTGCGCCGTCATGAGCCGCAGCACTTTCAGCGCACCGCCACGGTGCTGCTGCCCAAGGATTATCTGCGCTACCGGATGACCGGGAAGAAAGTCTCCGATATGTCGGACGCCGCCGGGACGCTGTGGTTGGACGTGGCGAAGCGCGACTGGTCCGACGCTCTGCTGGACAAGTGCGGCTTGTCACGCAGCCAAATGCCGAAGCTGGTCGAAGGCTGCGAGGTTTCCGCCACCCTTGACCCGCAGGTGGCTGCGCGCTGGGGGCTGAACGCCTCGGTGATGGTGGCCGGGGGCGGGGGGGATAACGCGGTCAGCGCCATTGGCGTCGGCGCGGTCTCGCCGGGAGATGCGTTTATTTCGCTCGGCACCTCCGGGGTGCTGTTTGTGGTGACCGACGCCTATCGTCCGGCGCCGCAGTCGGCGGTACATGCGTTTTGTCACGTGCTGCCGAACCTGTGGCACCAGATGAGCGTCATGCTGAGCGCCGCCAGCTGTTTGCAGTGGTTCTGCCGCCTGACCGGCACCACGGAGGTGGCGCTGCTGGCGGAGATTGCCGAGCTAAGCGAGGAGGATAAAGCCAACGCGCCGTTCTTCCTGCCCTATCTCTCCGGGGAACGAACCCCGCATAACGATCCTGACGCGCGCGGCATCTTCTGGGGCATGACCCACGCCAGCCTGCGCGCGCAGCTCGGCTACGCGGTGCTGGAGGGGGTGAGCTTTGGGATCAACGACGGCCTGCAGGCATTGAAAGAGAGCGGGACGCCGATCGCGCAGTGCTCGCTGGTGGGCGGGGGCGCCCGCAGCCCGTTCTGGGCCCAGCTGCTGGCCGATATTCTCGCTATGCCGGTGGTGACCCACAAAGGCGGAGAGACCGGCGGCGCGCTGGGCGCGGCGCGGCTGGCCTGCCTGGCGGCGGGCAAACCCATTGCCGCGGTGTGTGAAAAACCGGAAGTCTGGCAGACCTGGCGTGCGGATCCCATTCGCCACCACACCCTGATGCAACGCTACGCGCAGTTTAAGGCCCTGTATTTAAACGATCTTAAATATCGGCAGCACTGATTTTCATCATAACCGCCGCTTCGTTGCACGTCGCGGAGCGGCCACCCTGTACCCTGAAAACGAGGTCATT